>ERZ808286.16-NODE-16-length-143859-cov-89.228241_pt1 | contig 143859 bp, 155 predicted proteins | sample MGYA00521276_ERZ808286 | MGnify/ENA primary metagenome ERZ808286 (study PRJEB31516, sample SAMN03275607) | gut metagenome | biome: mammalia-associated habitat; material: feces | host: Papio cynocephalus | place: Kenya | collected 2012-08-01 ... | reverse complement strand
TTTTTTTTCTAATACTTTTTTTTTCTAATACTTTTTTTTTCTAATACTTTTTTTTTCTAATACTTTTTTTTCGTCATTGCATTTTCCTATTGCACTTTTCAATTGCATTCCCTATATATATAAAATATTTCTGTTAACATATAAATAGTATCTGGATTTTTTTCTTCTCAATACTTTTCGGCACAAAATTTGCCGGCATTCCTCCTATTTTAAAAGTTAGTCGCCGTCCAAATTACGAAGGGAGGGGTAAACTATCAAAAGCCAAAATTTACCATTCAATTTTCGTCTATCTCATATTTTGACAAGAAGTCCGAAAAAAGCTGGGTTTTGACTTTCTTCATTTCGTTTTCAATTTCTAAAATTTTTTCTTCTTTTTTCTTTTGCGGAAAATTATAGAAAAATTTGTTGGCGGCAACCTTGTCGTCTTTTTTTATATTCTTTTGCAGTGAGTAATTTTTTAATGAGTAAAGACTTTCATTGACTTCGAGGATGGTGTCATACACACAAATCGGCAATTTTTTAGTTGATAATAGACTTCTCATTTTTCTATTAGAAAGCCGCAAAAAAGCTGCGTTTTCACTTCCTATAGCACAAAGAATTTTCTTTAAATAGGACTTGGGATTTTTGGACTTGAAGGAAAGTTTATCACCATCAGGCAACACAATAGAATAGGTATTATTGTGGCTATTGAGTGCTTCTTGCGGCAGTTCATTTAGAATTTCATCAACGAGAACACTTAATTCTTTTTTATTATTGACACTATCATTTCTTTTATATAAAGCATTGCCGCCAAATTCATTAGTGCTACTGTGAGAATTATAAAAACCGCCGCTCTCATTATTATAGAGTAACTGCGACCAATAGTCATTAAATAAAACCTTTGCCGCAGTCACATCAGTAGTATAATTGATATAAAATAGAGTATTGGCGGCGAACGCATATTTTAATCCCTTACTGGAACTACTGGAACTCAATAGATAAGCACTTAGCTCTCTAAAAAATTCTTTTTTATATGGTGCTAATAACCATTGGTCCCGCCAGCCACTTTTGTTATCTATAAGCATATCGAACAATTTGTCTTCTTTATTGGGGTCTTTAAGATAAAGATAGATAAGTGTTAAGTCTTTAAGAATGTCGTCACTATAGCCCAAATAATTCTTGCTATTAGAAAAGCACAGCAAATATACACCCGGCAATGGTTTAATTTTTGCGTAGCTTGAGTAAAGTGTCGGTGTAAAAATTTTATTATTAGTTGGATTAGACTTTAGGAACTCCTTTAATATATAAGGTCTGTTCTCTAGAAATTCGCCATTTAAATAATAGTATAGTTTTTCCATTTTGTTATGTTCACTCCTTTTAAAACAAATATTAAGAAAAAGCGTTATCTATTGATTTTAGATAACGCCTTATTTTTTATTCTTTTAAATTTTTATAACTTAGATAACATTCCTCTTCGGTCAATCTATCATATTTATGAAAGCGGCTATTGTCTTCCCACGGCTTAACTACTGGCGATAAATTAATATTTACTTCTTGTAAGAAACCATCGCTATCTTTAATAGTAAAACGTCCAACACTAATTTCATTATTTCCTACAATGCTGACTGCTTCATCACCATATTTTGTTTTAAAACACTCAATGAGTTCAGAAAGAACAATTTCTCTCATCTTGTTGGTTGCCGCCTGCTTAGTTAAAGTAGAATCTGTAAAATCAAAATCAATCATGTTTCTGCTCCTCTTTTCTAAAAAATTTTTAAAGCCCCTCTTAAAATTTTTCAAGCCCTATTTTCTAAAAAAATAATGACCCCATAAAAATTTTATAGCCCCTATTGAAAAAGAACCTACCCCCTATAAAAAAATATCTACCCCTATAAAGAAAAGAAATAATTTCGTCAATGTCGTAGATAGTATCTTTATACCACTCTTTATCAAAAGCATTTAGCTCTTTTGCCATGACAATTAGAGTTTCTTTGATTCGTATTGCCGCTTCATAAGCTTCTATGTAATAAGTAGAAATAATAATACCCCCTATTTTAGATGTGAACTAAAAATCCATTGCCCGCCGTATAAAAATTAAACATATTCATTTCAAAATTTTCATTCGTATACTGCTTGTTTACGGAAACCGTGCCAAAATTTTTGACCTCCCCATAGTCATATAAACTGCCATTTTTATCTTCAATGCTTTGAATGTAAATTGTTTCGCACACTAAAGAATTATTTCTTGCAGTATTTCTATAGCATCTGTATTCAGGTTTAATAATGACTGTGGCGACTAAATCATTTTCTAATTCCATTTTTCCAATAAACCCATTATAAGTTTTTGGAATGCTAAATAACAAAGTTTTATCTAAAAAGTCTGGCGGCACATTAGCATCACACATAACTGTATCTCTGACTCTTAAAGAATCATAATCACATTTATTATCAATAGTAATACCAAACATTGTTCCATAGGCAATTTCACAATTACTTAAAATAGAATGAGTAAATTGTGTTTTTCTTAAGGAACAATTATAGAAATAACTGTTCCAAAAAAGACAGCCGCCAAAAACTGCTTCATCAAGTTGAGTATTAGCAAAGAAACAATTATGAAAATTTGAATAAGAAAAATCTTTAAAACGCAAGTCTAAATTAGAAAAGTTAATATTCCAAAAAGTAAGCCCCGTAAAATCATATGAATTTAATTCTTTTCGGTCTTCAATGGAATTTTCTCTTTCATTAAATTTGTTTATTGTTTTAATGATTTGAGAACTGCGAGCATAAAGTGTTTCAGCCATTAAAACCCCTCCAACATTTCTAATATATAAACCAAACAATTAACAACAATTGAATTGCCTGCTTGCTTAATTAATTGACTATTTGTACTAACATATTCAGCGGCGGCAAATTCTTCGTCGGTAAATCCCATGAGCCGCCATGATTCCATTGGTGTTAGCTTTCTAATTTTCATACCTTCTTCTATGACATAGTTGTCTTTTTGAACAGTAGTTAGCGTAAACGACAGATAAGATTCGTTTGGCTCTAATCTTTGAACTAATGTTTTGATTCCAGAAGTTCTGTCATTTGGATTTAAAACATTTCTACCTCTTGAAGCAGCTATGTAAGGCTTATTTAAAGTTAGAATTCTTTCGCCATTTTCCATTGCTAAAGTATCGTTTATTAATTTAGTTCTTGCTTCTTCTTTTAAATAAAACTTATTACCTACTCTTGATTCTAAGATTGTATTAATGTTTACTCTTGGGATTCTTTTGGGCTCTTTATAATTGAAAACAACATCTGAATCTTTTAGAACGCTAATGGTAAAAACTCTTATTCTTTGTTGCGGCACTCCAAAATCAGCGGCATTTAAAATTAAAGAATAATTTTTATATCCGATTTCTTCTAATTCTTTTTTATACAAATCATAATTTTTTTTGTGTCTTTGAGTTAAAATCCCTTTTACGTTCTCCCAGATTAACACTTTTGGTTTAATAGTGTTAGCAATTCTAACATTTTCCCAAAGTAAACTTGAACGAGTGCCGCTCCCCTTATCTGCCCCTTTATTTTTCCCAATGACTGAAACTGATTGACATGGCGAACCACTCATAATGATGTCTATGTTTTTTAAATCTTTATTCCATTTTGTAATATCTTGCGGCGAAAAATTTGTATTATGAATAGCATTATAAGATTGAACCGCCGCTGCATCAATATCAACATAATCAACTATTTCGTATGACTTTTTAAGTCTATCTAAAGCGGAACTAAAAGCACCAATTCCACCAAATAATTCAATTACTCTCAGCATTCAAACTCCTTTCTTATTTTGTTTTCATAAGTTGTGTAATAAATTGCCTTAAAATTATAAGTAGCAAGCATTGTCTGACATATAGGACAAGGTTTTGCTAACCGAAAATTGCCGTCTTTTTTCTTTGAAACAATGAATAATTCAGCTTTCTTGAAGTCTTTGAATTCATGCGGCAATTTGTTTATTGCATCTACTTCTGCGTGTCGCTTATCATAGATATAATTTTCAGTTCCTTTTGTCTTTGTTCTCCAATAATGCTGAGCGGTAGATGTTTTATCTGAATTAACCCCCCAGCTAAGAATTTTTCCTTTATAAACAATGAAACAAACCATTTTAAGTCTATAAGGTCTTTCAGTATAAATATCATCATAGAGTGTTATCAATTTGCTAATTAACTTTTTATTCATTATTACGCCGTCCTCATAGCAAATCTGTAAATTTTACTATAATACTTTTGGTCATTTTCTCTTTCACCTAACCATCCTTTATATTCATCCGGCAATTCAATTGGTTTTAACTCTCCTCTTTTATGAGAAAACTTGTGATTCTTGTATTTAACAAAATGAAAATCATCTTCGCTAAATCTTAAAGCAACACCATATTCATTCTTTCTCAATTCGTGATAATTTAAAATTGGTCTTAATCGTGGCGTTCTTTTTAATAATTCCATAACACAATACTTTTGAATGTTTATATCAGAAAAATAGCCGCCCTCCACTTGATAAATAATTCGTTCTCTTAATCCTTCATCATTTCTATTTAATTTTAGTTCTTCAAAAATTGATTTAACTTCTTCGTTATCTTCTTTTGTGTAAAATTCAAACCATTCATAAGTTTCTAAAGCATAGCCGCCACAATTAAAATATTCAATGTTCATCATAGCTGGCTCTCCTTATAGTAATTCCAAGTAAAACTATCTTCCATATTCTTTGGTCTATTTTTAGCTGTCCAATTTCTGATATATGGTTCAGGATTCTTGTTTTTCATGAACTCTTCTGGAACTTCGAGATATTGTAGTCCAGATAAAATATTCTTACTATTATAATAATTAACCATAATTCCAACCGTATACATAAATGTCCTCTCCTTTAAGAAAATAAATTATAAGTGTAAGTCATTATTGAATACCACAAAAATGTTGTTGAAACAATGCTCCATAAAATTGTTCCAAAAGTGCTTCCATCTTTTTTATCTTGAATTGCCACTTTTAAGAAAATAAGTCCTAGAATTAAACTTATTGTTCCAAAAATGTAGTATAACATTCAATCGCTCCTTTTAATAATTAATCTTGTAAAACGAGTAGCCCCACCAATCCCAACAATTTCTATCTCTTTTGTAAACTTTTTCTTTTCTAAATGCTTTCATCCACAAATGAATTGCTTTTTCATATGAATCAGCTTGATAAAGAATTTCATCCTTATCATAAAGTAGTGAGTTTTCATCTCGTAGGTCTATTTCAAATGCTCCAAGTGGATAAAGCTTTTTAAAGAAAGATGTTAATGAATCATAATAGATTCCTTTGTCGCTATTGACGTTTGTTCTTTTTACAATATACCCCACTTCATACCACCTCAATCTCAATAACAATTCTCTTCCATGGTTCGCCGCAATCATCAAATTCACTATATGCGACTTCAGCATATTCATTTTCTTTATACTTTAAGTAGTCCCATTTATTACCGTCTAACAAATCCCAAATTTCATTTACAAGACTATTTACTTCTGTCTTTTCAATTTCTTTTTCAATTTCTTTCTTTAAGTCAGGATAAACATAAATCTTTTTCATGATGTTAATAATCATTTACGCATCCCCTCTCTTAGCTTTCTATAATTATTATAGCATAAAACAGACGATTTTTCAATTAACCCTTATTCTTCTAGTTCCATTTCTTCTACTGAATAGGTAAAGCCGCAAAATTCAATTGAGTAATAATAATTTTCATCAACAATATCTTCATCTTTGAGTTCAAAAACATTCATTTCATCAGGAGTAATTTTATTACCCATCTCTAATTCATCTTGAAGTGTTTCGCAAATATTTTTATGTAAGCAGGCTAAAGCCAATTCTTTTGTTTTAAAAACTCTGTTATCAACAATATCACCATTGCTACCATCTACAACAAGAAACAGATAAACCTTAATACCATTCACGATATATCACCTTTTCCTTTTCAAAATCAAAATTGTTTAATATCTGTTGAATATTGTTTTTGGTATCTTTTAATTCTCTAAAATACCATTCATCATAATCTTGGCTGCCAAAGAAAAATCCTTCGGATGTTGGTAATAGTTCTGCCGCCCTACTATGGTTATCAAGCACTTCATTAATAGTTTTTAAAAGCTTTTCCAACAATTCTTTTGAAATAGTATAGTCGCCGCAATTATTCTCATAGTTAAAATCGTCTATGTTATTTACGAAAAAGTTTCTAATTTGATTTGCTTTTCGCCAATAGCACAGTTCATAACTAAGTTTACTGTCATCTTTTGCTTCGCCCATCAACCACATATCAAGTCCCATAAAGTCCTCCTCTTAAACACAATCACAAAATACATATTTTGGAACAAACAAGTCTTTTTCTTTAGACCCATAACCATGAACTACAAAAGAAAATTTCTCATCCCCATCCGAAATAATCCAACCTCTTCCTTCTATATGAAACTCTAATCCAATCGGTGTTTCTTTAATTAAACAGCTATTAGGAAATTTTCTTATATACTTTTTTAATTCTACCATTGACAATGCCCAAGTTGCTTTTTTGTTTAAATCATTTTGTGAAACATTTAAATATTTACTGTTTATCTGAATTGGATAACGTCCATTAAAATGTTTCCAATTAGGTTCATCAAAGAAGAACTGCTTAAATTTCCAGTAAGGATATTCTTTTAAAAATTTTTCAAAAGCATTTCCATTCAAATAGAATCTTTTCCATCCATCAGCTTCATTAATGCCAAATTGCTTTAAGCCAAAAAGAATTCGATTTTCTTTTTCTTTTCGTTTCATTCAAGAACCCCTCTCTTAACTTTCTATAATTATTATACCTCATTTTGCGGCAATTTGCTACTATTTTTTACAAATTAGCCCACAAAGACTTTAAAAAGTGTGATAAGACCATAAACTATACTAAAGACAAAGAAAAAATTAGCTACAAAAAGTAGAGCGTTTCTTTGCCAATCTTTCCGGTCTAAAAACAGAGAGCCGCCGCAACACACTAAACCCAAGAAAATCAATACACCTTCAAAAAGAACTCTATACATAAATTATTCCCCTTTCACTTTAATAACCGGCATTTTTACATTCATATACTCTTCGTCAATAATTCTTAATTGAGAAAGAATGTTTTCACGTCCTTGGATTGCTGGCTTTAAGCAATACTCTTTAAAATCTTTAATATTGATTTCTTTAATACTAGTGATGTGTGGAAACAAAAGCTTTAAGAAAGCTGTAGCATTCTTTTTAACAGCTTCAAAATTTCTAACATCACACTTGCCATCTACATACAAAAGTTCATCAATAATTGCTCTATAATAAAATTCATCTCTTAATTGATGCAAAATTCCAGTCAAGTAGTCAGTAGACAATGCCCATCCTTCCATTTTTCTATCTTCAGTAAAACGACCAATCTTTTTACCCTCAATTAAAAAAGTGAATCTATCAATAAGAGCAGATTCTTTTAACCAATTCGGCAAAAATTTAAGCATATTACTTTTTTTAACATCCATTGAACCAATAGGAACATTGCCAATTAAACTTAATCCGGCATCTGCAACACCAGAATAGTTTCCAATTCTAATTTCACCAGATTCCAAATAAGTTTTTAACGCACCACACATTTCTTCTGGAGCTTGACATCTAATTGTCTGAACTTCATCAAAAATTACTTGAGAATGTTTAGAAAAATAGCCCGGTTTCTTAGTTGTGTTATTAAAAAATGCTGTTGCTCTTGAAACGCTGCCGCCACCAACAAGCCAGTTATAAGGCGACAATTGAGAATAACAATAGCTTTTGGCACTACCTTTGATAGCTAATTCAATAGTGTTTAATCTTTTTTCAACAAAAGGCAAAAACCTTTGTAATAAAGTAAGTTTTTCTTCTCTTGTCATATTTTTACCATTAAAGTTTAATCCGGCGAGCAGTACATCAATCCATTCTTCTGTTGTAAAATTCTTTCTCTTTTCTCTGTAAGAGTTTAAATCATAAGTATAAGGACATAATGGCTTAAAATCAGCCAATTGAATAATTCCGCAGTTATAATCTAATGTAATTTCTCCCCAAGCCCCTTCTGATTTTAATAAGTAGTCTTTATTCTCTGAAATAATAGACCAATCTGCTTGTGCTTCTTTTCTTTTTGTAGGAAAGCCGTATTCCGGCAATCTAAAACAAATAAGGTCTTCAGCATAGTCAAATTCAATTACAATTTTGGTTAATAATTTAATCTGACCTTTAGGACTGTGCCGTGCTTCCAGTAGTTTAATGTTCCAATCATTTGTTTTTAATCTCATCTTTTTGATATATTCGCTTAAAGCAAAAGCATCAATAGAACCATTTTCATTGGAAAATTTTGTAATTAACCAGTTCTTAGACTCCATTGGCAATTCCAAAAAACTTAACAGAGTGTTTGTGCTTGTAGATTTATAAGTTGCCGCCCCACCATAAATTTCTTTAATGTTTTTCATATAGAAGTTCCTTTCTACTTTTAGCTCTCTCTTAACTTTCTATAATTATTATAGCATAATACGCAAAAAAGGTCAAGACAGATTTGCTCCATCTTGACCTCTCTTGTTTACCAACTGATATGATAAACTTTTTCTTCTTCATCATGAACTATATGAAACCGTTGTGTTTTTAAATATTCAACAATTTCAGGACAAACAATAGAATCTCTAATCGAAAAATGATTTTTTGCGTTTTTAAAAGCGTGTCTAAACTTCTCTTTAATTGCCGCAACAGAATACTCCTTATCAGTATATTCTAATAGCTTATTAATCTGTGCTTTTGTTAGACTTTCAGCCAAAGCAGCAGACGGAAGATTTAAATCTAAGTCTTCCTTATATTGTGGCGGCATTTGATGCCACGCAATTACAGTGTATGGAATATCTTCTTTATCAAAATTGGCTAAATTCTTGTCTAACAATTCCCACTTGTTTTCTTTTTTGTCAAAAAATCCTATTGTTGGTTCATCTACTTCTTTTAATTGTAAAATAACTGTTTTATAAGCTTGTGGCATTTGGTTATCAATTGTTTGCCAATTCAGCATAGTAGAACCTCCAAAATATTAAATTTTAATAAATATTATTCATCTTTATTATCAACCCAACAAAGAGTTCATTAACTTATAAAAATCAACACTATTTAAAGTATCAAAAAGTTCTCTCTCTACAGGAGAGTGATTCTTATTTGACTTATTCGCACCCAACTTTGTCATTGTAGAAACAATAGTCTTAGAATCTGATTCATCATTGTATTCCTTAATCAATCTCTTTAACAACTCATAAGTTTCATCAATCTTCTTTTCCTTTTCTGTTAACTTTTGTGTCTTTGCCGCCTTTTTTGCTTCGACTTCTTCCTTCTTATGCTTATCAATACAATTAGAAAGTTCCACTAGGTTATCAACTGACTTTTTACAAACTGGACAAACATACATACTCATGAACAAATTCCTCCTAAATTAATCATTATAATCATCATCGTAGTAGTAATCGTCTCTACGAGTTTTCTTTTTTCTTTTATCTGGAATCACCTTTGTAATGGGTGGAAAATCCCATTCGTTTCTTTTTAGTTTATCTCTATTTTTTCGTTCCTTTTTAGAACTCTTTTCATATGGAACGAATTTCTTACGCTTAACGTTTGTTTCCTTCATTTCTAGAAAGCCCCCCCCCTGAAGACTTAACTTAATTATTTGTGTCAAAAGTTCATCTAATTTTTCTTCTGTTTTTAAATCTTTTTCTTTCCAATCGTATTTTCGATAGCAGGTCATACGATTTCCTAAATAATAATCAATCAACCCTTTAACCTCTTCTAAACTATAAACTATATTATAGCTTTTTATATCAATTAAATACTCATTATCTACTCTACCTCGTAAAATTTCTTCATAATGTTTATTTGGTCTTTCAGAATAACCACTCAACATGTTCGCTATTTTAACAATTTGGTATAATGCTTTACTATCATATCCATATTTCTCAATTTTTCCAGCGACACTGGTCGATTTTTGAATATCTTTTGCCATTCTTGAATCATCATTCCTAGCATGGCGTTATCGGCAGCTCTTTCATCAAAACGAGCAATAGATTCTCTCATAGGAATCAAATTTTTCATTAGCAACAATCCAATATTACTGTTTTTAAAATAATGTTCCTTAGAAAACAAGATTTCAACATAATTAGAATTTTGCTTCTTAAATTGATGAAACATTAGCCGAATGTCTTTAACATCACAAAGTCCATTTTCATAATCAACAGTAGTAGAAACAGGCTTTCTATTAAAAATGAAGTCGTCTAATGTCGGCATCTTTTGTATCGCAGTTATAGTTCTGAGAGCCATATAGACTAATAAAAACTGGGTCATACCCTTTTGCTTTCAAAGCTTTTTGACATTTTTTAAATCGCTCATTTTTAACCCTTTCTTTAATACTATTATACGACATTATTCGACAAAAATCAAATTTTTAACAAAACAATTTTTTATATAATTTAATGAAATCATTGTCTGATAATTCTCCTAAGTATTTTTCTGGGTCATCCAACTTTCCATCGTATACCATGAACGCCAAATATTTAAATTCGTAATCTCTAAAATGTAAAGCAAAATCTTTTCTTGATAGTCCTCTGTCTTTTAAAATTTGTGGCAAAGCAATAATATCAATCAGCAAATCCCACATAAAATTAATATTCTTTTGAATTTCGGATACAATTTCAGTGTATTCTGGAAAATAAGATAACAACTCATCTGTATCATTTCGTCTAACAATGGGAATAAGTCTATCCAAAGTCATTACATGATTATTAACCATATAATGTAAATCAAAGTATTTCGCTGTTTTTAATTTAACTCTATTGTTATGAGAATCCTTTATAACAACACCTTCAGTTAAAACATTACTATCATTTAGTCTTTGAATCAAACGGCGGCAATCTTCTTCTGTTCTTACAAAATAAATTTCTGGCTTTTCTATATCAGAAAAATTGTAATTGACTTCTTTCAAAGATTCATTATCTCTTACCATTAAAAGATATAACTTAGGTCTATCATAAGAAATGACAACTTTATTAAATGGCGATACCAATTCAAATACATAAGTATAAGCTTTATTTAAATTATCAAAAGAAAAAGTAGAAGGTAATGCCGCCATAAAAAGTTCATAGAAATTCTTATAAACGGCATTATTACTTAAGTTAGAATCAACAGCATCAATTCCACTATTAGTAGCCACATTCCATTTATCATTCCAATAATAAAGTTTAATTAAGCTACCATCAATTTTTTCACTAACAGAAATTCCATTTTTCCAATCAATTTTTGCAGCATGAGATTCGTCAATATTAAAGAATTTAAAAAATGGACAGCACACAACTTTAAAAGTTTTAGCATCCAAAATAAGACCACGAGCTTCGCAGACAATAGGATTGCTAAAATCAGAATTGATTTGATTATATTTGAAACAATACAGTCCGTTTTTATAAGAGATTTTTAAATTATAAGGAGCATTAGATAGTAATTCCTTCCAGTTAGAATGAGTGTTTATGAACTCTTGAATTCTTAATTTCATGTCGCTCCTTTCTCACTCAGTAATATCAAGCAAATATCCACATTCAGCATCTTTTTCAAATAATCTAATATACCAAATTTCCATCGCCGCACGAACAAGATTTGGTTCAGTTTTTACATCAAGTGGAAAACATCCTAATTCTTTTTCTACATTCTTCTTAAAGATTTCAAACTCTTTTTTGTAAATATTAGTTAAATAATTATAGTTTACGTCATAAGATACATCCCAGTAGCTCTCCCTATCAATTCTTTTGGTTAAAAGTTCATGCCAGCGTTCTCTATCCTCTTTATCTTGAAAAACATAATAATCAGATTCATCACAATTCAAAAGTAAAGTTTCTTTGGTAATTAAATCATTAATATAATCTTTATAGCTTTCTGGAAAATAACGCCGCCATTTTTTTTCAGAATTGTCTTTTAAAGTAATCAAATACCCCAAGAATTCACAACTTTGATATTCATCTAATCTTGCCGACAACTCATATTTATCACTTCCACTCAATTTAATAAACTTGCTTAATGAATCATACACAAATTCATTATAGTTGTCAGGCGAACAATATGCTTCTGCCATAACAACATTATTTCTTAAATCTTTAATAATAACATATACACTATCCATTTTACATATCTCCTTTCATTTCCCAAAAAGATTTTGACAAGCTTTCTTCGTAATTATCTCTATTACTTTCAATCCTACAATATTCCTTCAATAAATGATTCAATAGATTCTCACTACACTCATAGCCTAAATCCTGTTTATAGAAAGAATACTTAGAACTTTCTGGATTATAAATTGTAAAAATATACGTTTCCACCCTATCGCTCCTCTCAACTTCCTGCATATATTATACTATAAACATAGGTTAGAAACAACACAGGAATCATTTTAATTTTTGAACATTTTACTAACATACATCAAATCTCTCACCATTGCCGCCGACTTAATTCTATTTTCTTTTTCAAGCAGTGATAACGTGTCCCAACCTTTTAAAATAGAAATCTTAAAATTTTTAAACTCAGGTTCAGGTGTGATTTCTTTTACTTCGTTGAAAATGTTCTCTAATGTTTCTGTGCTACTATATTGATGCGAAAAAGACACCGTCTTCTTTCCCTCTCTATATACAGATTCTTTTACTGAAAATTTTCCATCTCTCTGATACTCTCTTCCGCAACGATTAACACATTGCACAGCTTCGTTAGAAGTGCTATATTTTTTACCACACAAACAACAAGTAAACATTCTACATTATCTCCTTTCAAAGTTCGTCATACATAGGAGCAAAATCTCTAACATGATAATGAGTTATAATTCCCAAAAGAGTTTCAATATTATTCTGTTCTTTAATATAAATATAACTCCTATCGCTTGTAATTGATTCTTTTCCTTTCGGCATAGAGAATTTCATTGCCGCTTTTTCTACTTGAAGGATATTAATAGTGTTTAGTTCCATTCGTCCTTTGTTTGAAATAATTACGAAAGTTGGTAATTCATTTTTTAACTGAGGTTTCATGTCTATAAGTCTATTTACCCACTTAACTTCATAATCATCATGTTGGCTTATCGTTATTAAATGAGTTTTAATTTTCATATTTTACCTCTCTTTCACTTTCTATAATTATTATAGCACAGGCGGCAACTCATTTCTACTATTTTTAACAAAAACTTATAAACAAATTATTAAGTATTCATTTCGATTCCTAAAAAGTTTTGAGTTGTATTCCCTAAATAATAGGAACTATTTCTCATGGTATCTTCATATTCTTTCTTTCCTTCAAAAGAATTTACTACTTCTTTTTCTTCTTCATTCATTTCGCTATAAGATTTTTTTCCATAATCATTTGGCAACCAGCCTTTCTTATTAGCCCCAAAGATATTAAATTTTTTTAATAGTTCCAAATCATTGAACCATAAATGTAGAGTTCCTTTCTTTTTAAATTCTACATCAAAATATTTAAAATGTAGTCGTTCACCAGCATAATTCCAACGATTAAAAGCTTTAGACAGAATAGGATAAATAGGTTCACCATCTCTTTTTTCTGCATCTAAATAAGTAAAAATCTTTTCTAACTCTTCAAGAATATCTCTACCTTTATAAGAATAATTCCACCCATTGCCGTTATACATATGACGAATAATAACTTTTTTATTGATTTTAAAGGCGGAATTAGTCTTCCAGCCATTAAAATAATGAATATTGTTTACTTTTTCTAAAGAACCTTGATAAGATAATTCATCAAATTGTTTTAGAATTGCTGCCTCAATATTGTTAGACAGATTTTTAGACAAATCAGCATAGATTTTTCTAATATTTGCTGGAGTAAAATCATATGCCCGCATTTTATTTAATTGTGTCATGTATTGTTGTTTCACTTCTTGTGTAAAAAGTTTTGATAATTCGTTGCTTTGGAACAATAAACTCCAATATTTATATCTTAATTGTCGAATGAAGGAATTCTTGAGCGAATAATGCTTCTTTTTTTCATCTTCGGTTTCTGAGCTACTAATCGACATTTTAATTAAAGGAGTTTTTGTGCCGCCAAAAGTATAATCAGGAATAATTGCCGCCATTTTTTCATAAGTATCAATCAAAGTTAAACCTAAACGACTTTCATCATTATATTGTTTTAAAATATTTGAAATTGTATTATTAGTAGCTAATTGATATTTATTATATTCTTCATAAGTTGAATTGAATTCTTCTCCAGCAATTAAATTATTAAAAATATCCATATTATATATCACTTTAGGAATATTCAAATAGACAATGGCGATTTTAACATCTGTTTTTCTTTCAGCATTAGAAAAAGCAGAAATTAAATATTCCACTTCTCCATCATAATCTTCAATTTTTGCTAAAAGTTCTTTTCTTGTATTAGAATAAGGATTTTTTAAGGTTTCAGCATTTAAAATGCAAACAATTTGTCCGCCATTCTTTTGAATTTCAATAGCTTTGAGTAAATGTTTGTCTCCATCTTTAAATGGTGGATTCATTAGAATCAAATCATAAGACATATAAGTTGAAAAATTTAAAAAATCATCTCCAACAATAGGATAATCTTTTTCTTTTAAAATAGCTTGTAAATTTGGGTCAGTTTCAATAACTTCAATAGCTCTTGAATATTTTGTATCTAATGCTAGCAATAAATCGCCTTTTCCAGCGGATGGTTCTAATACAGAATGAATTTCTCTTTGATTAATTTTTCTTCCAATATGTTCAGCCAGTTCTTTAGGAGTTGGATAAAATTGAGTTTCTTCTTGTGTATACAATAGGCATACCTCCTCTTTTGTTTCTATAATTATTATAACATACGCCGACTAAAAAATCTAATAAAAAAGAGGACAGACTTTAATCCATCCTCTAAAAATCTTACTGCCATTGAAATTGTGGCAAAGATAAAATCTCAACCATAGCACTATAAGAACTTTTATTAATTAATGTATCTAAATGATTAAAAGTTGCGGCAGAACATCCAGAAATGAAACTAATATTTGGGTCATTTTTATCTGATAGTTGAGTATCATTTCTTGATTGTGCGTTCCATAAAATTAGCTTTGGTAATTCAACACCAATCTCATCAAATTTCCTTCTCCATTTATCGACAATACCGAAGCTATCTTCTCTGTATGAATCAATTTCCATATCGCTAATAACAACTAAAGCTGCTGGAGCGTCATTTGTATCTTTTGCTATATTGTAAATTAAATGAAAAGCTTTATCTAAATCAGTATTAAAACCTACATAAGATGGATTTGATGTTTTTGTGATACTGTCTCGTAAAGTATGACAATCATCTAGACTAACCAATCTAGGCTTTTTAGAAAAAGTCATAAATTGATTATGGTAAGCCCCTTTATTTCTTTGAGCAAAATAAATCCCTAATCCTATAGAAACATAGATTGCCCCATCCACTACCATTGAACCTGAGATGTCAATCATAACCAAAACATCTTTTTCACCATTTACATAGTTGGGTAAAGCTTTCCATTGTTCTTCTATAATATCATCAGTATGAGTTATGTCATATTTCTTAATCAAATCATGTGGAAATAATACAGAAGAATTAATCTTTGTTTCTCCACTTTTTAGACTATCAATATACTCTTGGAATCGTTCAGGTTGCTTATCTCTAAAAGCATTTTTATATTTGCTCATAGAATAAGAAGGGACTTTAGAAAAATCAATCTTTTCCCATTGATTTAGACTCATATAGCGTTCTGTAATATTTAAATATTCTCTTAAAATAGAAAGTAGCTTTCTATAATCCTTTTCATTAATTCCTAAAAAATTATATGTTTTTCTGGCAATATCTCTGGATTCTTTACTTGAAGTATTGGCGCTTTTAAGCCATTTAGCTAATAAACTAACGGGTTCTTTCTTTTCATAACTAATAATATCTTTTGTTAATTGCTCTTTGATAAAGGAAAACATTTCTTTTTCGACTGGTGTTCCAATGAAAATGAATAAATCATCGTATCTTCCAGCATTAACAATGGTTTGAAAATTTCTAATAATCTTGTTCGGGTCTAATGCCGCCAAAGTTTTTAATAAAATTCTGCCAGTTCTACGTTCGCCACATCCGGTATTACGAATATCTCTTACATAGAGAACAAAAGAGTCTGCTAATTCTTTGTCTTCGTCTCTTGCGGCAAGATACATATTCTTAATTTCTTCTTCGCTACGAGTTCTTAGGCTGCCGCCCCAAGCAAATAAGTCCAGTAAAGGAGAACCACTGGTAGAATAAGCTACGCCGCCGTTTTCAGTTTGTTTTAAGTTTGTTAAAGATTTAATTTTATCAGAAAAATTCATACAAAACCCCCACATGACACTAAAAAAATTTTTTGCGGTAAATGTCATTTATTTTTATGCCTTACAGCAAATGCTAACCTGATATACTTTAAAATTAAAACAAGAATTCTTTACAGAAAGCACACAATCTCCATTTTGCTTTTCGTTCATTTCAAAACTGTTTAAATAATCTTCAATATCTTTATCAGCAGCATTATCAGTAAGCATTCTAGCAGTCATGTAGCCAATCTTAGAGAAAATATAATCATAAGCAATTTGCTTGGTATCGAAGAAACGACCACTATTATCTTTCAAATTAATTACAATATAATTCATTAGGCAACTTCTCCTTCCATCTTCTTTAGAATTCTCTTCCACTTATTAATTAGCCTAAAATTTTCTACTGGCTTCTTGCTTAACTTTTCAATTCTTAACTTAACATCATTAATCGCTCTCATAATTAGCAGTCCTCCTCATAAATAATTGGAATATTATACTTCTTAGCAACCTCAACTTCAATTAAACAACCACGAGCATTTTCGTATCCATCACAGACAAAAACTAAATCAGCATCCGCCATCAATTGAATTGCCCGACCAAGACACCAAACACTTGGATTATCAGACTTTGGGGTGTTTGAAAGATAGCTATCAATAATTCCCACTTCATCTGTTCCATAAACTTCTTTGATAACATAAAGAATTTTTTCAATTGCTTCATGTTTTCTTTGTTTAATCTGTTCCTCTGTTAAACCCCTCATTGGCTGAGAGATAAAAACCATTCTCTTACAAGGTTTAAGTGGATTGGTATTCACTTTTGCTTTACCGTTTTCAAAACTAATCATGATATTTTTCTCCTTTTTAGATAAAAAAATAGTCAATAGAAAAAACTATTGACTTTTTGGTGAGATATGAGGGATTTGAACCCTCGACCTTTATATTAAAAGTATAACGCTTCTACCAACTGAGCTAATATCTCATTATATTAAAATTTCATAAATAACATCATCATGATATACTCCTTTCTCATCTTTGAAAACATCCTTAAGAACAAGCTTTCTGCCCTGAAACCTTTCACAAAAATTATCATAATGTTTTTCAACTGGATTGTCGCTAATCATATGGTATTCAATTCTATGAGCATTATATTCAGAAATTAGTTTTTTGATTTGTTTATAGACATCTAATCCAATTCTTTTATTATTTAAATCAAAAGACATTAATCCAAAGTCCTTCACGCACAGACTATAAACATCAAAAGTGTAAGTAAAATATCCGATTAATTTTCCTCTTTCAGTAATAGCATATTGATTACTTCTTTCTTTTTCTATTTCTGGAATGTATCCAAAATAACTGCCGCAATAAAATAATATTTCTTTCGTTCCTTGCAGTTTAATAAAACTCTTTTCAATTTCATCCTTATAAAGATAAGCTGACTCCAACATTTTATTTCCTTTCTAATTTATCCTCATCTATGTAAAATGGGTCGAACAATTTTTTCTTTTGTTTTTTCTTTTCTGGAGATAAATATACTTGTATTGTTTCACAAATATATTTAACGATTAATACCGCCGCCGCAATTTTTACTAAAAAGTATAAAAATTCAAGCATTTTATTTCTCCTTGACAAGACTCATTTTTTTTTATAGGGTCGCAGCACCTATCATAGATACTTTTAACCAATTCATCAAACCTGTTATAAGTATTTGCTGGGTGAGTCTTTAAAACAAGACATTTAAAAATACAAAAGGAGCGTCATGAAAAAAAAGAAACACTATAAATAATAACAATTGCTGTAAATGTCTTTATTTATACTAGACGCATTAAAATAATTCCTATAATTTATAATAAAAATTTGCTGAATGCGTCTATTTAAAATGTAATCTTTTATAGTGCCGACCTACAATAAAGTGGGTAAATTATCATAAGCCGGCGTTTATACTTAAAGGGAGGGATTAATCATTTCCCTTACCTTCACCAGAAACAATTTTTTGCCAACATTCTGGACAAAGGGTTGCTCTTTCTTCAGTTGAATCAAATACCTTACCACATTCTTCACAAATGCATTCATAAGTTTCCATATCTTTTCACCTCTCTATATTTATTATAACATAAATTTTCTTGTTTTTCAACTTTCGTCTAAGTCAAAAATGTAAGCTCTCTTGCCATCTCTAAGAACATAGAAAACACCAAATTGAAACTTATCTGGTTCTTTATCCACAATTTCATAAGTTCGATTGCCAATAGAGCCTAAAATTTCTTTCTTGCTCCAGTTTAAATATTGCTTATCTTTAATGTTCATGGATTCTTCGTTCTTTTCAAAAGTTGTAATTTTAACAATTACTTTCTTTTTTAAAATCTCGCTTAACATATTTTCGTCCATTTAATTATCACCTTTACTGTAATTATTATACCATCTTTCTCTTTAAGAATCAATTTTTTAATTCCACAAAACTGGAGCATATTCTGCCAATTTAATGTAGGGATTTATAACACTACCAGAGTAGGAATCTTCATCAAAAATATAGTTATAGAATTCATTACACATATTATTTAATTCTCGCCGCCAATCCTCTAATGAATTAAAACCGCCGGGATAAGTGGTTGTTGTGTCTCTAAAATACAACAGTCTAGGTAAAATTTCAAGAGCAATGGAACGGTCAAGATTGTAAACTTCGCAAGGAAAGAAACCATTCTTACAATTAAAGTCTAAACCATATGCGGTTTCCAAATAGTAAGATGATTTTCTTTTATACTCTTTAATTTCTTTTACAACTTTGTCAAATTCAAGCATTCTCTAAATCCTTTCTAATTTCCTCAATAATTTCATCACTTGGCTTCACTGAACATATCAAGGCATATAATTTATTTCCAATTTTAACGGCTACTGGTGAAAAATCTCTTGTAGCATAAAATTTAGGATTATAAGGCAAAAGTGGGTCTACAAAATCTTTATTTAAAAGAGTAAAAACACCATTCCCTTTACCTTGTAAAATATAAAGAGTTTCTAATCGTTTTTCTGCGGCGGTAGGATTTTCACAAAAATCAAAATTTGAAAGTTTTATTAATTCTAATTCTTCCTCGTCCAAGTTCTGTTCTTCATACTCCTTAAAAATCCTTTCTACTTGTCTCATTTGTCCTTCATCAAAATCACTAACCGTTTTCATTTTTTCTGTTAAAGTTTTTTCTTTTACTTTTGCGACAATAATTCCATCAGTAAATATATAATGCGAATCATCATATTGAATTGCTCCGGTCTTTATCTTATTGTATTTTGCTTTTTTCAACCGAACTAGTTTGGTAAAAACTTTTTCATTTAAAACTTTTCCCATAAGTAAAACCTCACTTTTTAATTTCTTTAATTACATTATATCATCTTTTTCCTTAAGAATCAAACCTTTTAAGGACTTCTGTTTAAGTTCTTTTCTCCTTTCTTTTTAGCCCCTTTTCTATAAATAATTATATCTCATTTTAAGCACAAAGTCAAAAAAATAAGAGAACAGGCTTTATTTACCTGTCCTCTTTTTCTTTACTGCTTAACAGTTGTTTCAGTGCCCGTAGTAGAGACGTCTTCAACTTCTAATTCGCCACTAAGTTCTGTTAGCTTTTCTTTAATTGCTTCAAGCTCTTCCTCTAAAATTTCAAGCACCTTTTTACCATAATCCGTTTCTTCTCCTTCGGTATTCGTATAAGTTCCAAAATTATAAGAAGCACCGCAGCCAATAGAAATTTGAATAGACTTCTTCTTATTCTTCAAGTTATCAATCATCTTTCTAATGATAGAAGACTTCTTTGCTAATTTAGCAATTTGAGCTTCAATAGAACTACCATTTGGATTTACTGGAGGACAATCATATGGATATGGTGGATAAGGCGGTGGTGGTGGACAGCCCGGAATCCAATAACCATTAGGTGGGCAACATGTTTTATCAGAATTATCAGTGTTAGTAGTATTGTTATTGCAATTACAATTTGACATAGAATCACCTCCATCTGGGATTTTATAAATATCAGAATTTTTTACAAGGTCGATAGTTGGCAAACAAATCACCTCCTGATAAAAAGAAAAACTGTAGAGATATAATCCCTACAGTAGAAAAGTAGTTATAAAACTTTAATCTCCAATAAAACTTTCACAGTTTTTATCCGCCTCATGTAGCTTCCAAAGTAAATCTACTAAGGCATCATTCCCCTTATGTTTTTCTTTAAAGCGAATAAGTCTTTGAGAATCAGTCCAATCTTTTGGATAATTGTAAAAATCCATATGATGATTAATTAACCAAGCACGTTCCCATTTATATCTATGAAATGCTTCAATATCCTTATAATCTAAAATGTTATCTGGAGAAGGAATAACAAAAGAAATTACTGCTCCAATATTTGCGTGATTATAGTAATGAGCAATTTCTGTTCGATTACCCCTTTTATCTAAAAAGGTTTTTGTTAAAGGCTTTCCAATATCATGAAGATATGCCGCATCCAATAGTAAAAACTTGTTATAAAGCGACATAAATTTTGAATTTGTGAAAGAATTTAAAACAAAATCTTGTGTCAAAAGAGCATGGGTTCTTACATCAACTCTATGATGTGGATTGTCATGAGGAATATCATAGAAATGATAAACATTACGCATATCTGATAAAAGCAAATAGAATTCAAACTTATCGACTTCATCAAAATCAGGAACGCAAAAAGTTTTAAAGTTATGGTTCGTCTTTAGTTGCTCTAAGGTATAAAAATTTTCAGAAGTATAAAAAACTAATTCAGTTTCATAATCATACAAAAGTCTTTTTGAGTTATCTTTTAAATAACTAAGAATTGGATTGCGGCTTTTCTTATTATAAAATTGTCCCTCAACTACAATTCTTTGATTGTCTTTCTTGTTTAAATCTTCAATCAAGTTTTCCATACTTGTTAGATAATCTGAAGTCTTATCTTTGGTATAATTAGTCTGTAAAACAATCGTATTCATTAATCTTCTCCTTTACCTTTCTTCTATATTTCTTGTGAATGCTTCTCTTTGCCAAACGCTTACTCTTACTTCTTTTAGAATCTTCTTGCTGCCGTCCATCATAAGAATCTCTAAATTTTTCCTTCATTACCAATCCTTCCCCCAGTTTACTCTAATCCCAGTATAATAATCTCCTGTATCGCTCAATGGAGTTAAAATTAGGCTTGTAGTTAAAGCATAATAGTTCATAAGCTTATTGAATAGGATTTCATCACTCCATACATCTACAGCTGTCTTAAAATAAACATGGTCTTTAAAATAAATATCTGTATAATAATAACCACGGTCAGCGGCAGCAAGACACCTTTCATCAATAATTGAAATTAACAAATCAAATTGCTGCTTTGTAATATTGTTAGCCTTTTCTCTAAGATTATCTCTATTCATATTAAACACTCCTTACTCATGAACATTGGCGGCATCATCAGCACAAATTACAATAAAATATTCCATAAGACTATAAATATCTTCATCGCATTGAATCCATGTATCATCTTTCCATTCAGTTGCTGCCAATAGCACGCCCAAATAAGATTTGCCATCAACGACATAATTTCTAGAACGATTCATAAGTCTTACATCTGACTTAACTGTATTAGCTAAATCAACAAACTTCTTAACATCTTGTGTTCCCAAAAGCATAACTCTATTAAACATACGCAAATCTCCTTTTAATGAAAAAATAATGTTAAAATTGCTTCACTTGCGATGTAAATCAAAACGCCAAGTAAGATAAATCCCCACATTGTGCTGTCTCCTTTCTAAAAGAAATTATATAAGTGCTAAGCAAAGGCTTTGTTAAATAAGAAATTAAACTCTCAACTTCTTGCTTAGTTCTTAACCTTACCTTAACAGTATAACCTAATCTGCTTCTTTTTACAACATAATTATTCTTCATTCTTTTTTTTATCCTCCTCTGTTCTTTTCTTTCTAAATTCTCTATATCTTCTGGTATATTCATATGAATCCTTAAAAATGTATTCAGCTGCTTTTTTTAGCTTAGGTTCAAACTTCTCCATGATTAAAAGCTCTTCCTCAAAGTCCTTACCAAATGGACAGCCGCCACAGCCAGTCCTATCCATTCCATAAACAGTATAACATCGATTGTGTTTAATTTCAAAGAATTCATCATAATCAATTTTATCTTGCTTTTTAAACCAGAATAACGGTCTGTATTCATCTGGTTTACCTTTGTCATGGCGGCTAAAGCAGCTTTTATGAGCATCTGCTCTTTGCCCCTTTTCTGCTTTGCGAACACCTGTCATAGTTAAATCGATATTATATTTCTTATGATAATTCTTTGCTGCTTCTTTTTTAGAATATTGGCAGCACTTATCTGAAATTTTAAAAGTTGGAGGATTTAATACCATATATTCTTTCAGATAAGGATAATAGCCGATTCCAAATTTAGACTGAGAGCCATCTTTTCTGCCGGGCTGATAATTACACCACCATTTTAAAGCAGACTTACAATGTGGATATTCTTTGTAAAGTTCCTCAAAAGGTCTGTCTTCCCATTTAAAATCATGACGTTGTAAACGACTAATGTAATCACTAATGAATTTAGACAGAAATGGCTGTCCATATTCTTTACAACAAACTGGAATCGGCTTATAAGGTTTTTCAACTTCAATTTTAATATTATATTTTTTTTCAAGTTCTTTTAAATGGTCTTTTGACGCTTGAAATTCAAGTCCAGTATCAAAAAACACATAATGAATATTAGTATTTGGCGGCAAATTTCTATATACCATATCAAGCATAATATCAGAATCCGCACCGCCAGATGTAGTAAGCATGATGTTTTTATAATCTTTTAGTTTTTCTTCTGTTGTTAAAAAAGCTTTAACTATTTCCTTATTTTTAGGACAATTCATTTAATTCAATCAGCACCTCTTTGAAACGCTTATAAGCATAAGCAAGTTCTTCTTCAAGCATATGTGGTGAAAAAGAAATTCTTAAAGCATTTTTTGCTATTTGTTCATTATATCCCAGTTCTTTAATCGTTTTAGAACCTTGTCTATTTCCTCTAGAACAAGCAGAACCAGCAGAAAGATAGATTCCATTCTTTGACATAAACTTTTGGACAAATTCTCCATCAAAATTTTTGAAATAAAAACTTAAAATATATGGCGAGTAATTATAGCAATCCTTATAAGTAATAATTTCTCCAGAGTATTGTTTAATTAAGTCTGCAAAAGCTTTTTTATATCCTCTTACTCCATTGCTAACGTCATAATGCTTTTTAAGCTTATAATTCAAAATCGCATAGTCCAATTCTCTTAAGGTAGGATAATTTAAAGTTCCTGAGCGTAAATCTTGCTGTTCGCCGCCATACAATAGACAAGGAACTACTCGACAAAGATTTTGTCCATTGACTAAAATTCCGCTACCAATAGACGCTCCAATTTTGTGTCCAGAATAAGTTATCATATATAAATTATTTTCTCTATCATAATTAGGATTTAGATTTACCTGTAGCCAAGATTGTGAAGCATCTGTATGAAACAATACACCTAATTCTCTACAAATCTTGTAAATCTTTTCAACAGGAAAACGAATGCCAGTTTCATTGTTAACTGTCATAACCGAAAGAAAGCCAATATTACAGTCTTTTAACTTATTTTTTAATCTTTCTTCCCAACCTTTTCCAAAAAAATATCGCAATCCAAGTTCATACGTCCATAAAAAAACATCTTTTGAATGTCCTTCAATGGCTTTACTTACTGATGGATGTTCAATGCTACTATAAGCAATACCATTTGTATATGGTTTTTCTAAACAATATTCAATTCCAATTCTTGCCGCCAAATTATTAGATTCAGTTGCTCCAGAAGTAATAGTAATGTCATTAGCAAACAAATTCTTTTTAAGATATTCTATCGTTTGGTCATAATTTCTTTTAAGAATTAATCCAGATTCGTGTGTAGAAGAAGGGTTGCCTATGTCTTTATAACACATTTTTAAAAATTTTCCTGTAAAACATGGATGAGTTGCGGCACAATCAAGATAAATCTGTTCCATTCTTCCCTCCTGTAATCAAATTGCTATAAGGCAATTGTTCAATCCATTTACAAAACAGTCTCCATTCTGGAAGAGCGTGATTTTTTCTTTGAGTATAAATAGTCTTTAATTGTAAATAATTTGTGGTAATTCTCGCTGTTAAAATAAAACCACAAGGATTAGAATAGAGTAATTTTAATCTGTTTTCAGTTGTTTTATTATTATTATAATTATTTAACAATCCTCGCATAATAGCAATCATTCTCTCGTCTACGTATTCGCAATAGGACTTATAGAGGTCAAATTTCGGTAAACAATGCATTGTCGATTGACTTGAGATAATATCAAAAAAATGATAGCGTTCTGCTTCAACCCAAGCCTTATTTGTAAAGCTTAAATCAAATTGAACGACAATGCCTTTTAAAAAACAATCGTGTCCAGAGCCGGCAGGAGCATTAGCTAACTTAACTTGTCTATCTCGAAAATTCTTATCACATTCATTAACATCCGTTGACATTGGGAACTTAGAAGCTCTAAAAGATTCTTCAATTCCATAAATTTTTTCATTATTAACAATATCTCTAATTTCCATTTTACCCCTCCATTTTTTCAAAGTCAATCATATTTTGTAGAATAGTAGGACACATATCTAGTGAAATGGGCGAATAATCCCACAAACCGCAATACAAATTTAAAGTATGTGTATCAGCATCATAAATTTTTGATTCTTTTGAAAAAACAATATAATAATTATCTCCAATTTTATCTTTTTCTGGAGTATAGTTAAAAATTATTTTACTATCGGTATCTTCAATAGCAAGATAAAAAGGAATTCTAAACACAGAATGAATACCGTTTCTTAATAGTTTATCCTTTTCTGCTTCACCGTTATTCTGCTGTAAAATACAAATTTTACCATTTAACTGCTCAATGGTATTTCTTAAATCAGTTTCGTTTGAATAAACAAAATCTCCCACATATAATACGGTATCATTTTCTTTTACAATATTATTCCACTTATTAATTAAAAAATCAATATCTTTGTTTATTGTATCGGTGAATTGTCCACCTGTAATATACATCATTCATAATCCACCTCCTCATAAATACCAAAGAAAAAGAACATGTTATCACAATATAGGACTCCGGCAACTCCAAACAATTCTTTTTCAAAAAAGCGAATTTTTAAATCTTTTTCTTTGTCGTCTCTGTAATATTCTTCAATACCATCTATAATTGCTTCTTCATTTTCTTTATCCCACACACTAATGGTAGATAATAGTTCTACAGCATCTTGAAAAATAACGAATTGCCCCGCCATTTCAATAATTTGTTCATGCTGAATAAGCGGCACTTGGGCGGAAACGTAGATTTTTTCTGATTCTTTTAGCTTTAAGATTTCTTTTGCTCTTCTTACCAAAAAAGACAATTTAATATCATCCACGGGTAAGCTCATTACTTTACATAAAGCTTTACTATATTTTTTTAGCAACTTATCAAAGTCTTTTGAAATAGTAATTTCTAAAATATTATTTCCTTCGACCTTTAACTTATGAGTTTTATCAGATTTAAAAATAGTAATAGATTCCATTTTTTTCTCCTTTTAGAAACTAATAATTTTGTTTTTCTTCCTACTAATTATATCTTCCATTTGATGATTAGTCAATTTATTACTAATTTTATATTTTGGACACCAGTATAAAGATTGCTCTGCTCTTGTAGCCATTACATAGGATACTCTTCTTTCTTCTGGTGAAGTTAATACGCCGCCAACAGCAATTACATGAGGAAAAGACAACCCTTTGCTAGAATGCCCAGAAAGCAGCTTAACAGAATTGTCTGCCATTCTTTCATTCAGCTCTTCTAAAGTTAAATCTCCCTTTTTAAAAGAAACAAAAGGAATTTTCTTTTTTTCTAATTTTTCAGCAATATCAGCAATTTGTTTATTCCAACGGCAGAGTATTGCCCAATCTCCCCAATTGCCATAATTCTCCATTTCTTCCAAAGCATCAAAAAAAGAACATTCACTTACATAACCTTTCTTTTTAATTGGCTCACCATGTGGAGAATTGTATTCATCACCTTTTAATAGCTTTTCGGCAAAATTGATGATTGGTCTGCCGCTACGATAATTGTTCTTTAGGTAATATTTCTTACAATAAGGGTCAAAATATAAATCATTAATATATTTGGCGGAACAATTTCGCCAACTATAAATAACTTGGCGGTCATCTCCAACAACAAAAAAGTTCTCTGCTGGAATTTTTTCTACTAAACTATATTGTAAATCAGAGGTATCTTGAAATTCATCAATTAATAAATGCCCTACTTTAGGATAGTTTTCTTGTGGAATAGATATTGCTTTCTTTAAAATCATTTCAAATTGTTCTTCTGTAATTTCTTCATAATTAGAAATTTTATTTAATCGACAAATATAGTTCGCATAGCTATGAATTGTCCCAACAAACATGCCATTGCTTTTTGTTCCTAATCTTTGCCGCATTTCATCTGCCGCCATTCTAGTAAAAGTAATTGCTACAATAGAAGAGGGTTCTACTCCAATATCTAATAAATGTCCTATTCTATTGATTAATACAGTAGTTTTACTAGCACCTGCAGCACTTAGAACAAGAATTTTCTTTTCTTTTGCGTTAATTGGTAATAATTGTTCTTCTGTTAGTTTCATTTTACTCCCTCGTTTTTTCTCATAAAATTAGTCAATGTCGTTCATTCCATCTCTTGCTTACAAACTCTTCTGCTTCATCACGTTCATAGCCAAAGCCACATTCCCATGAACTTTCAAGTTTAGGGTCGCATGCTCCGCAATTATAGCATTTAATGTAATACACATCACATTTTGCGAATTTGTCTCTTTGTAAAAACATACTTAAATTCCCACAAAAAGAACATGGTTTCAACTCCATTTTTATTCCTCCTTTCCATTTTCTATAAATCAATTATAGCATAAAAAAAGAGAGCAGTCAATTAGGCTGCTCTTTGTTGTTTTTAACTATTGTTCAAATTCTAATGTCCATCTTTTCCTTTTAGTAATATAATCAAATAACGAAATAGCATTTTCGGTTGACTTATCTACAATTTCTATTGGTTTCTTTTTATCTTGTGAATCTAAAATTTTACAATATGTGTTATTTAAATAATTTTTAATTCTATCGTTATCATTAAAAAAAATTGTTCTACTAAAACTTTTATAGGATTCTGGAATAGAGTGCAATTCTTTAGACACTTTTAAGATAGAATCTTCAGAAAGTTTACTACTCCAATGTAAATCTAAACTAAACTTTATATTTTTTATATCTAAATTAATTAAACTATTACATCCAGTAAAACAATTGTAATAAACTTCAATCGTGTGGTCTGGGTATGTGTAGCTGCCGCCAAAATCTAATCCCTCAATTGTTTCCAAAGAAGAACAATAACGAAACATACCGTCAAAAGACTCATAACCGAGATAATGTTCATCAGTAGATATTTCATTTCGGAAATTAATTTCTTTTAAAGATTCACAATTCCGAAACATATTTTTAAAATCCATGCCCTTAGAAAAACTAGATAAATTAATATTTTTTAATTTTTTACAGTCTTCAAAAGTTCTATTAAAATTTATAACATTATCAGTTTTTAAATTCAAATTATCAATTTCCAAGCATCCATCAAACATTTGACTAAAATATTTCGCCGAAGAAGTATCAATATTAACTGTTTTTAGTTTTTCACAACCTAGAAAAGCCCCATTAAAATTAACACATTTCTCTGAATTGATGTCATGTATTGTCTCCAATGCTTTTAAGCAATAAAAAGCTCTAGTCATATTTTCGGCGGAAGAATAATCAATTTTTGGAGTAAAAATCCTTAATTTAAGACTATTATTACACATAAAACGTCTAAAATCTTTGACTTTACTGGTATCCATTATTAAGCTATTTTCATCTACAATTTCTGGAAAGGCGAGACAAGAATCTCTAAACTTTAAATAGTAATCTGGATAATATGGGTAAGTAGGAGAATTATATAACTCAGGAGCAAAGAAATCGCGACAAGATTCTATATTAGAAAATCGTATTCCTTTCATAATATCATTTCCATACATTCCACCCGATACACTTGTAATTTCCCCTTTCTTATTATATTTTTTATTATCTTTTTTTTCGATAAAATTATATTTATTTTTCTCTTTTTTTATAATAGTATAAAATTTACTCATTGAGAATTCACCTCATTAAACAATAAAGGAATTCCTTTTTCAGTAATGATATAATCCTTCAAAGTCATTGCCAAGTCAGTAGAACCACTAACCTCTTCCATTGGTAAATAGTCGTCCTCTCTGTTTAAAATTTTACAATATGTATTTACAAAATGATTTTCTTTATTATTATTAAAAACTAAAACATAAGAACTATTATCGACAGTGTGTTTAGAGATATTATTAATAATATTGTTTATAGATTCATTTGATAGTTCTAAACAATCACTAAAATCTAATTTTATAATCTCTTTCCCAAAAGTATCTCCTTTTAAGTTTTTAATTCTTACCTCTTTTAATTTATAGCATTTTTTAAAAGTTTCTGTAAAATTCATAGTTTTAGACCAGCTAATAGAAAAATTTAATTCCGGTAAATTTTCAATTTTTTCACATCCGTAAAAACTTTTTGTAAAATTATATACTTTAGAACTTCTTATTTCTTTTATATATTCTATGTTAGTAGCATTATATAATAAACTTGTAAAATCTGCTTCTTCATCATAATAATTAATAATACTATCAATTTTCTTTAATCTCATTGGACAATCATACACATCTTTTCTAAAAGGAATATGTGAACCAACAATATTAATATTATTAATTTCAATGGGGTTAAACCACCCACCAATAATTTCTCCCTGAGCAATAGAACTGATAGAATCACCAACAAATTGAGCAACTCCATCAACAACTTCTTTTAACTTATATTCATCATTTACTTTTTCCATAGTATAATTAGCTTCTTTCATACGCATCACTTTGTAATTTTCCAATTTTTCTTTAGAGCATAATTTAATAAAGTCATTGCTCCACGGTCTGTTTCTTTACACATTTCAAATTTTTTCTTTGGGTCTGTTTTATCAATAATGCGGCAATAGTGTGTGGAAAGGTAATCATAATTAATGGAATTCAACTGTAAACTTAAGATTTTATCAGTTGCCATTAACTCATATAACATATTTAAAAGACTATCTTCTGACAATAAAATTTCATAAATTTCAGTTTTTTCAAACCCTTTTTTTAAATTTTTAAAAGTGTAATTAACAGGTTCATTTGTAGGATAATGGCCACGAGGTAATAAATTCAAAGCATTGCTTTCTGTAAATTCATTCATATCATATACTGAATAATCTTTTAAAACAAAAGCATAATCAAATAAATGTGTATAAGAATAATTTTTCAAAAAATGACAATTTTTTAATTTTTTTATACTTGGCATAACTTTGTCCATTCCAATTACACAATTTTCAATTTCGTTTGCTAGGAAAGCGGTATTATTCATCTTACCATAATAATTAACAATTTTTCCTCTTAATTTATTAGATTTTTCAACATTATTATTTATAGGTTTATTTATTTCCGCTTGGTTTAAAACATCTCCGTTAGGCATAAAATCACCTCTTATTTCTTTTCTATAAATTCAACTGATAATCCCGGATGATATATAGTTAACCATTCTTTTAAAGTCATGCCACCTGATATTGGTGTTTCAGAACAACCATGAATAGTATGAGCAATTTTATTATTGTTAGTTTGCGTAGAAAAGCCATAGACATATATAGTATCTACTGTTTTTTCAGGAAAGACATTAGAATTTAAAATAATTTTTGATTTTGTTCTATTATTACTTTCATATAAATTAGATAATAAATTTATCAATGTATACCGAGTTAAATTAGGAAAACAAGAGTAATCAATTGTAAAATCTCCATCATAATCAGGTGAAATTAATAGATTATAACATTCGCCTGTAATTTGTGGCTGCAAATTGTCACACTCAATTAATCCAGAACCTTGGTTTAACAAAACAGTATTGTTAAAAATTAATTTTAATTCGCCTGAAGGACAATCCGTTTTAAATGCTCCACAACTAACAGACCTAACACGGTCAAAATTTAAATAATTTATATGCGTAGGAATTTGAATATAAGCATTTAGTGTGGGAAGCATAATGATTTCATCAAAATATTGAAATTTAATTCTTTTTAAATTTTCATTATCAAAATTGGTAATATTATAAGCTAATAATTTATATCCCACGCCGCCTAGATACAAATCAGTCAATCCCTCACAATTATAAAACATTCTTTCCGCATTAATTGTTTGATTCTTACGATTGGTAAAAATAAAAGGCGAAACATTTTCATCAGATATATCTCCTATAGTTGAACCAGAATAATTTGAATTTTCAAAAACACTAGAATAATCTGAAGCACTCCTTGGTAATAATCTAAAAATAAGTGGATAATTCTGAATATTATAACGACTTGAATATAATTTTTTGCAATTTTTAAAAGTACCTTGACAAGTAGTTATATTCTCATATAATTTACCCCAGATTGTTCCAGAGGAACTTGAAACACTATCGTCGTCATAAAGACCAAAATCTGAATCAGCAAACATATAACTAACATTCCCATTGAAAGATTCACATGATTCAATTGGACTTTTTGCTTCACTCACTTCTAACACTATAGGAAGGCAACCTGAAGTGCTACTTTTTACATTATAAAAGCTATAGCTTAAATCTGTATTTGAAAAAGCATTGATTTTAAAAATCATCTTCCAAGGCGGGGAAAAACGAGGGTCTATTGTTGTATTAGCAAAAGCATACCTTTTATCAGCATAATCTTTCCAGTCTCTACCATCATAAGCATACCGACTACCTTTGAAATAACAATGCTCAAAAGCAGCTGACAGAATAGTCGTTCCACTTCCGTCAGCCAAGTGATAAAAATTTCCATAAAGATTTTCATTATAAGAAAAAGGAAAATCATTTATTCTTTTTACGCTTTGAAAAGAACCATTAGCAATCTTATATTTCTGTCCATTACTTTCATCGAATAAAAATGGCACGTGTTCCTTATCAATAGTAAGTTGATTACATCGAGCAAAAGAAATAAAAGGAGTGGAAAAATCACCTTTTAATGAACAATTTTTAAATTCTTTAACTGGACACTCAACAAAATCAAAATATTGAACACCTGTATTCTTTCCATCATAAGTAAAATCAATATCCTCAAAGACTAATCCACCATCGTCATCTTGAGCAATCTTCCCTAACAGGTTTTCCTCTACAACATCTACTGTTGGCGGATTCTTTCCTATAAAATAATTACCAATACTATCACCCTTCGGCATTAACATCCCCTCCCGGATTAGCAACTATACTATTAATCTCGCTACTTGTATTATCTGCTTCATATTCTCTAATTACTGAAAAACGAACGAAAGCTTTATCAGAATTATAATTTGAAATAGTATCTTTAAAAAACTCTAGCAAAACAGCAAAAGTGTTAATTGTTTTTGAATTTACCAACTCTCCAATAGTAAAATCTTTCCAATATTTATGACCTACATTTAATTCTTTTTGATTGCCATCATAAATATAAACACTATCATATGGTGAACTCTGCAAGAAGCTAAACTCTTTTACTGACTCTTCCCATGAATTGTTTCCGTTTGTATCAAACCAAAAATTTGGAGAACATATGTCTTTTGTTAAATAACCTTTTACAGCAGAACCAAATAAATTAGAAACTCCGGAATTCCTTAACCAATTTAATGTTTCGTCTGGGTCTTTATTGGTATTTAAATAACATACATTATCCAATGAAAAATCTAATTTTTCTTTCGCCGCATCAGCATCGCCCAAAACACTAAAGTCTTGTTTTTCTAATTCTGTTTTAAACGAAACACCATTTGGACTTTCTGGAATACTATTTGTTTCTAATTCTTTTCCCCAAGTGATTCCATCTGGAATACCAATTAAACCATCAACAACAGCATTCTTGTAAGCATTTCCTTTTCTAGCAACATAACGAATTTTATCGCTTTTACCCCTATTTAAAATGCTTGGTCTAATAAATTCATCCGCTGGTTCAACCACATATAGTGGCTGCGGCTCAGGAGAATTGAATTCATAAACAGTGCTAATTCTTTCATTATTAAACTTTTCTGGCTCTTTCTCATAAGGATTAAAAGTTTTTAGAATGAACGCTGTATCATAAAAAGAAAATCTATCCCCATCCATTGAACGTAAATTATATCCAATAATTTTTGGTGTAGCTAAGAATGTTTGTAGATAACTACCAGATTCGCAATATAGCCAATAACCTGTAAACTTTTCAATAGGTTGTAAATATTGTGATTTGATGTTCTTATTACCAGTTTCAAATCCTCTTAAATAACCATAAGTTTCCGCTCTCTCTGTAGTTTTTGTGGTTGTGAAAGATGGTAAATAATCTATTGGAGTAGCAGGAGAATAAACATTGTTATCATAAGTTAATAATAATTCTTCATGTTTTGCTCCACCTTGGTCTTTCGGTAAATTGTAGTGGTCTTTAATTGTCATTAATTTATTTTCATAATAATTTAATTTATTACTATTGCTGAAAGCATTTGGCGGCAATAATGTAAATACACATTTCCATAAATTTCTATTATTTGAAGAGAGGTTTCTTAATAGATAGTATGAATCTCTATTGAAATCATCACCAGCATCGGTATTGTATGTTAGCTGTGGAGAATGAATATATCCGGTATCTGAATCGTTAAAAACATAATTAATAAAAGGATTGCTAATAACATATCCTTCAATACCTTCTTCCGGATAATACTCTTTAATAAGATATTTAAAGTCTTCATCTGAAAAATTATTAATCTTTTCCTTACAGAAATTCTCATAATCATCTTTATAAGTTCCTAAATTATTTTCATCTATTTCTGTAATATTTTTTACCTCACAATAATTTTTAAAAGTTAAACCAAAATCAGATAAAATCTTATTAACAAAAATAGTATAATTTTTTAAATTGGAAAAATTCATTAACTTAAAGATTTCTATAAAATCATTATACTTTTCTGTCTGCTTAAATCGAGATAAGAAACTCAAAAAAGTTAAGTCATCAAAATAGAAATATTTCTTGGGACTTAATTCTTCATCAACGTCTTTTAAATTATATTTTTCCAACACTTTATTCAATAGTGGAACTAATCCGGTATGAACAAAAGTGATTCCATCGCCTGATGTTTCGCCGCCATCGGTGTAATAATAATCTTCTTTTGCTGTAATACCATAATCACACACTTTCGCTAACATTGTTAAAACGCCTTGAAAAATCTGTTCTCTTGTGTATTTTTGAACTGATGGAATACCGTCCCATGGACAAATGTCTTTTGTAATCGAGGAACTTTTAGAACAACTAATAAAAGTCATATTTAATTGACTTAAATCATGTAAAATTTCGGAAAAATTTCGTTTATCAAAAGACTGCCGCTCTAAGGTAATTAATTCTCCAAGACCACTAACTGAAGAACCTAATTCCTTATCTAATGATTCTTCATAAATATATCTATTTAATGGAAAAATAGTTTGACCAGAAGCGATACCATTTTCATCAATAAAATCCGGACTTGGAGTAGCATATTTTAAAGCTTTGAAAGTAGCGTTTTCAAAATTTAAATCAACTATATAGGGATGTTTAAAGTCATAAGCTAAATAGTAAGTGTTGTTGTTTAAAGTATACTTACAAATGCCACCAATTCTAGGGAAAGTAAGGTATTTACGTTGCTCTGCTGTTAAGTAGTCGCCGCAAAAACCATAAATATCGTCCGTATTTTCAGCTTTATCCACGTCTTTATAAATAAAATCACCATTGCTATCAAAAAGCCATGGATAGGAAATTCTAATTGCTGACCCCTCATTTGTAAACCATTCAGGAATAGGATTTAATTCTGTCCCATCTAAGTCTTTTTTACTACCAAAAAGATAAATGTTTTCCATTTTAGCATTATTCTCATAGAAAGATTGTGAAATATCAATTCCAGTTTGCTTTAGAATTTCGGATACAATAAAAGTCCATGAATCACCTGCAGATGTGAATTGAATTCTTAGGTTAGACTTTGCCGCCTGAGAACCAATTTCATTTAAACCATCTTCTACGCCATTAACCTTGCCCCAAAGTAAGTAAATATTCTGCCAAATTCCCAATAATTCATTTAAGATATTCTTTAAAATCAAATTTAGTGGGCTTTTGTCATTAAATAAGAAATCGCAAATTTGGTCTAAAGCTTGACCAATGACCCAGAAGTTTCTATCTAAATCTTCAACTTCTACTCTGCGACTATACTTTGGCATAATTAATCTTACATAAGTTTTCTTTTCAGATGGTTTTTCTCTTGTAAACTGAAGATTGTTTTGATTCTGCAAGACAGCATCAATTTTATCATCTCCACGAACTTCTTCATATGTTTTGTTGTCAGCATTTTTATCTGGGATTATGTAGGGTTCACCTTCTGAAAAATGATAGCCTGCATCGCCGCCATCTCGAATTGACATATTAATATCAAATTTGCCGTCTACAATATCATCTTTTGAAACTAATTCTTTATACTTTTCATATAGCTGCTGTAAAGATTCATTCCAATAACGAATCGCTTCGGAATCGAAAGACCCAACATCTAGTGTTGAGTCTGGAACGAGTCCGATGTCTGTGCTATTGGCTTCGTTTACATCTATATAATTATTAATATTACTTAAATTTAAATCCATTTAGTTATTCACCACCTTTATATTTATAACGTGTGAATAAGTCTTTTAGTGTATCAAAACCATTCATAGAAACAAAAGCAACTACAAAAGACCCAAAAATGCCGCCCAAAATAGTCGTTAATGTTGCTCCGCCAAAAGCAATTACCGCTAAAACCGTAGTGATTAAACTAACGATTAAGGTAAGCAATTGAGTTGGAAAACTTTGTGGTAATACCCCTTTAAGAATCTGAACAATGATAGAAACTAAAGTTGCTAAAAGACCAACATATCCTAACAAGCTATTCATTTTAAATCACCCCTTTTTCTCGATTTTTACTTCAATTTTATCAATATTTCTATTAAAAATTCCAGCATAATCTTCTGTATTTCTTACCCAAGGGAGATAATCGCCGCCAACAACCTTAACACGATAAGAAATAGCATAAGAGCTGGAAGTGGTATCAAATTGAATAGCATCAATTGTTCTACTCTTTAAACCAGCACAGCCAGTATTCCAATTATTAATATCATAAGCAGTAATCCAAGATAACCAACCATTACCGCCGCTTAAATGAACCCTATATCTAAAGCCTACAATATTGGATTTTGCGGCAACCCCTCTGATAGCTGAATTAGTATTTCCACAGTTAGTTCCTTCATTAGTCCAACTATTGTCATAAGTTCTAATACAAATTGTTGGCGTAGTTTCAGCAATAGGGTCAATAAAATAATAGCCACTATTTGTTTTTACTTCATTTCCTTTTGAATTATAGATGTGATAACCTGTTTTACAAGCTTTCTTTGCTGATTCTAAAGACCTATATGCTCCAATTTGAGATTTAGCATTATCCCAAGATTTACGAATTCTATATAATTCATCTGTGGATGTTTTTACTTCTGGATAAACTTGCTTTCCAGTAGAATCATAGATAAAATAACCTTCTTTCCATGCTTTTTTTGCATTTACTAAAGTGCTATAAGCCCCAATTTGAGATTTTTCATCATTCCAAGATTTACGAATTCTATATAATTTTTTAGAATCGATAGGTGTGGTAGCAGTTGAATTACTGGTAGAACCTAAATATTTTTTAATGGTATTCTTAAAAGTAGACCAATGTGGCAAGATATAACAAGGACAATATTTATATGCTCTTGAAGATTTATAAGTATTTTGATTATCTCTTGTGCCGCCAATACCCAATCCTCTATTAATCCAGTAAGTGTGGGTATACAAATTGTTTTCAATATTCCATCCATATTGCTTCATCAGATATGCTACTACTTTTGCGGCATTATCTTCTACTTTAGATGAATTACCGATTACTTCAATAGAAATCGTAGTATTATTTCCACTATTAGGGTCAGAAGTTCCATCACCTGAGTGCCAAGAAACCATGGACAAGTCATGTCCTATCCAAAAGCAATATTCATCAACAAAAATATGAACACGAACGTCATTTAAATTGCCGTTTCTACAAGCTCTCGTATATTGTTCTGCTGGAGTAGTTCCAGAAGCACAACTAATAGCTTCAGTATTATGAACAGTAATGCCAACAGTTTTAGCTCTTTTTTGTGTTGGAATAGCAATACCATTTACATTATGCTGCTCTAAATAATATTGATAACCTTTAAGCCCATTCCAATTTAAAGTTTTATCTGGTTGTAAAAAAGCCATAATATTCACCTCTTAAATAAAAACTTATATTTCGGTTTTTCCTCTTTAAATACTTTGTATCTAATATAATCATCTAATAAAATAATTAAGGCACTCAATAGCACCCATAATAAAGTAAAAGGCAGACAAATTTGTCCTATAAAATTAAGCGGCATACTGGAATAATCCCAAATATGCCACTTTAATATGATATTAACAATAATACCTGTTATTAATTCTAATCCTGTAATAGTGCCGCCACCAATTAAACATTGATATTCAAAGGGCATATTCCAAGGAAAAATTTCATTTAATAATCCAACAGCTATGAAACAAATGCCGCCCAAAATAAACATTGTCCAGTGAGAATAGCCCCTAGAAGCAACCTCAATTAAAAAGTAAGCACCACCGCCAATTAAAAAAAGAAACAAATACTTTAGAATTTGTTTCATAAATTAAGCACCTGTAATAGCATTAATTACTGCTTTATATTCATCTTTTAATTCTACTCCATAGTAAACAGCTTTTACCTCTTCAATGGCATCTAAATTTAAAATCTGATGTTTTAACAAATTAAAGTATGTTGTATGATAAATAATAAATTTAGATGCTGCAGCAATTAAGCCATTCATTTCTTCAGCAGTATAAATAGAACAAATTTCGCCATCAGCATGATATGGAACTGATTGCCCCTGTGCTGCCAGTGCTCCTAAAGTAGTTAAATTAATCTGGTCTGTTGTATTTAATCTGTAATGTTTATTGTTATAATCAATTCCATTTGTAATTGTTGTTTGACTATAACTCATCATTTCAATAATTTTTCTTTGCTTCTCTTCTTCTAAAGTAGATTCTATAGTTAATTCATCATTTTGCAACTTGTTAATTTCATCTCTAATACCGATTCTATTAGATAATAGCTTAGAAAAGTCATAAGGCAAAACATTGCCAATCATAAAATTTTCAGAACATTTTAAAATTTGGTAATCTGAGTCATCGAGTCTCTTTTTTAAATTTTCAATTTTTTTATTAAGGTTAGATTCTTTTTCATTTACCTTTGCTTGTTCCAAAAGCGTATCAAAATTTCCCTTAATATATTCATCAATATCGCTATCGTTTTTAATTAAAACAATAGTATATTCATTTGCCGTGTAAAGATTATCTTTTTGACTAATATTGTTTCTTAAAATAACTTTATAATAAATATTAGAGATTTCTTCATAAGAATAGGATTCAGGTTCTGTTAAATAGGCTTTATACATTTCTTTCACCTCTTAAAAATTAATAGTCTTAATGGTAATTAAATTAAAAGCACTGTTATCAGCTTTTTTAAAACCAGTAATATACATATAATAATTTCCCGCAGTTTCCATACTGGACACTATTGTTGTATCTTTTAGACTTGAGCTACCAGCGTAAGTGGTTGTAATAGTTTTATCATAATTTTCTGCGGCAATCTTATCCTTAAGAGATGTGAGTATTTCTTCTTCTGTGTCTCCAGAAGCCGTCATAAAATTAATATTCATCGTTTGATTCATCCAACTGCTAATATTACAATTAAAAATTATTAACAATTCTCCAGCAACCAAATTAATTGGAGTTGTAAATAAAATACTTGTATTACCACTACTTTCAGTCCAGTTGGTCATAAAAATTCCATATTTTTGTGAAGCATCACCAATAAAATTATTAGCAGCACTTACGCCGCCCCAATGGGCTACCATATCAGACAAGTTCATCCAGTCTAAATCTCCATCTTTAATTAAAATTTTAGAACTCCAGTTATCTACTGTATCTTGTTTAGAAGTGGAGGTCGTTGTATCCAAAATAGTAGATTTATGAATTGTTGTGCTGCCATCAGATTCAAGAGTCCCAACAACACCAAAAATTTCTACTCCTTTTTTAATATTGGTCGCAACTAAATTAGAATCACCTTTTAATACCTGATTTCCTGATAAATAACTTCCATTTAAAATATTTTGGTCTACTATCGTTGGTACATAGGTTTTAGCCCCAATGCTTGGAATTGTTCCAACTAATTTGTTCTTCTTAGAAAAAGCGATTTTTCCTTCTAAAATATCGGCAGAGGTTGCTGTTCCTTCATCTGTATCAATAGAAGAAATAATATTAATCGTTGATACTTTCTCTGTGCCTTTGTAAATTGACAATATTACCCCTCCTCTTAATCAATTAAATAAGAAACATTAAGAAAATAATGTAAATCTGTTGTTAGACTTTCACCAGTATTCACTAATAACATTTCTCCTGAAGACTTAATTTTTATAAAAGAACTGTGTAAAGCATTATTTCCATCAGTCAATGGTGAGGTATTGATTCCGAAAACAGCTTTAGTTGGTCGGAATCCCGTTGGTAAAATTCCAATCAAAGAAACTTTTGGAGTATTATTTTGATTTTCTTTTACGTTTAAGTATCCCTCAATATAAACTACTTTACCTATCTTTCTGTATTTAATCTTCGATTCTGAATACCCCACTCCATCGGCTGAAACGGCTAAAGTATTCCAACCACTATCTTCTAGCTGTGGTGTATCGACTTCATCCGATACTACATAAATCCAATTATCTTTTAAAGTTCCTGCTGTTTTTTCACTATCATATTCGGTTTTTGTTAAAATTTTAGTTCTATAAACATTTTCAGAATTATATACAAGCTCTTGATTACTATCTTCTGATAATGCGTCTAAAATTACTTTATTATTATGTGTGTGAGTTTGACTATAAGCTAAATCATAATGCTCTTTTAATTCGTCTGTCAAATCATTTGAAACTGTTGGAATAGTAGGTTTATTAATTAAGTCATTATAATCGCCACTAAAACCACTTGAACTGCCGCCTGAACCATCTTTGCCATTATAAACTAAAAAAGTTGATGTTGTGTTATTCGATAGAGTAATTGTATAAGTATCGGTAGCTCCCGCTAATCCAGCAACATCGCCTTTATCAGAAGATGTAAAAGAAATAGAAGTAATAGAAATACCATCAGTTCCGTTAGTTCCATCTGTTCCTTTTAGACTACTCAATGGCATTAAAACTTTCCAGCTACTATCACCAACATAACACCATTTTAAATTTATATCATCTTTACCAATTTCAATTTCTTTACCATCTGTACCATTGAGGATTTGTAGACTTTTTGTTCCAGTAGCATCTGTAATATCTAATTTATTGCCGCCATCAATAGCTGTAATTTCTACTGTTGGAGAAAAACCATCTGCACCCTTGAGTTCCGATAGCGAAATCAAATTAGTCCATTCAGTTTCATTATCTTTTTTCCACTGAATATAATTGTTATTTGTTCTTAAAGAAACAGATTGCCCATCAGTTCCTTTGATGTCTGATAGTAATACTAAATTTACCCAAGTTGTATCACCGCTATATTTCCATTGAATGGCTTCATCAGATACTTTCAGTTCAACTTCTTTACCGTTTGTTCCGTCAATACCATTTTTCCCATCAAGACCGTTGTAAACATTGATAATTGATTCAGTATTATCTGTATATAAAATTTCATATGTATCTATTGCTCCAGAAAGATTAGGAATATCACCTTTATTACTTGAAGAAAAGGCAATGGAAATAATACCTCTACCATCTTTTCCAGCTTCTCCTGACGACCCACTGCCGCCAGAATTGTTATTTAAAAAAGGATTAAAACTCAATCATATCACCTCTTAATAAATAACATGGAAATCCAAAGCAGCACAACCCGCCGGCATTTTCACTGTTTTAATTAGCATATATTCATCACCAGTATAAGGAGTAATAAAATACTTGGTAGATGGAACTTTATTTGGATTGCCATTAATGATAATCTGTGTGCCTGCCGCCGCTTCAAAACCAATAAATCTTAATTTAAAATCAGGATTCTTATATCCTTCTTTTTTTAATTCTTCATAAATTAATTTAACTATATCATCTTCAGCTGTTGCTGTCAATGTAAAAGTTCTATAATTTGGAATCATTTTACTTTAGTTCCCTCCCTATATTATTAAAAATATTTTTAATATTATAAGTTTCTGTTGAATCTTCAATACTTACTGTAATAATATCGCCGCCACGAATATTAGCTTGTAGTAATCCAATTAAAGACTTTCCATTAATTAATCTTTTTTTATTATTTAAGATATATAAATTTGTTTTTAAATTATTTAATTTAAAAATTAGATTGATAGCTTCTCTATTAACTAAATCTTTATTAATTAAATATTTAATATTATACATATCCATCCTCCCTTATATACTATATTATATATCAATTTATCTATGAAATCAAACTTTTCTTTCTATATAATTTTCTAACAGCAAAATATTTGACTCAGTTATCAAAATATGTTATATTAATATTAGAGGTGATGATGAGATGATTAATACTCACAATAAATTATATAGAAATTATTTAAATTTAGATTATCAAATTATAGATAATTATATTTCTCAAACAGATAATAAATTAAATAATATTATTAATAATATATATGTATTAATTAATAAAAATAATTATAAAAATATTATTATAGAATCTAAAAATGATATATATACAGTTATATTATATAGATTATTAAATAACTTATTATCTTTAAGAAAATTTAATATATATATAATTGGTAAAACTAATAAAATTAAGGAATATTTATATAAAAATAGTTATAAAAAAATTATTAATATTAATAAAATTAATAATAAACTTATTCTTAATACAAATAATCCTCTATATAAAGTATTTTTTAATAATATTAAATTTAATCAAAATGGAATAAGTCCTTTTTATGATTTAACTCCTAAACAATTTAATATTATTGCTAATTTTTATAATATTAAAAATAAAAATTTATTAGATATTAATAATAATATACTTAATTCTGAATATCAACTTTTATGTGATAATCAAAATTGTAATTTTAAAAATGTTGACTTAAAGCAACAAATGATATATGATTTAATTAAAGGGGGTAAGGGGGTTTATTTAATTAAATTTTATAATAATAATTCTGAAGAAAATATAAATAAAAATAATAAAATTATAGATTCTATTTATGATACAGATAATATAATTTATTATATTAATAATAATAGTTTTAATATAGAAGAAAGATATAATGGAAATTATTTTAAAAAAGTTGATAATAGTCCTAATAAAAAATATAATAATAATATTATAGAAGGAAGTGAAATAGATAATATTATTAATTCTTACAAAGAAATAAAACTAATATTTATAAGAAAAATGGGTAATTGGGAGGATAAAAAATGAAAGTATATATAATTAATGGACATAGTAGAGCAGGTAAAGATACTTTTGTTGACTTAATTAAAGATATGTATAATAATAAATATCCAAAAGAAGAATATAGACTTAATTCTATGAAAAGAATTGTTCCGGCAATTAATATAGATAATATTTCGACTATTGACCCAATTAAAGATATTATGAGAACTTATTGTAATTGGAATGGACAAAAAGAAGATAAAGATAGAAAAGTAATGTGTGAACTAAAAGAACTATTAACTAACTATTGTGATTTATCATATAATTATGTTATAAATATTTATAAACAAGATTTAGAAATGGAAACAAAAGCTTTATTTATTCACTGTAGAGAACCAGAAGAAATTAAAAAATTATTAAATACTATTCCTAATTCAAAATCCATTCTTGTAAAAAGACCAGACAACGACTATTGTAAAAATAATGCCGCCGACCTTAATGTAGATAATTTTAAATATAATATTATTATTAATAACGACAGCGACTTAGAACATCTTAAAGAATTAGCATATAATTTTTGTGTTGAAGAAAAGTTGATTTCGTAAACAAATAATGTTATTATATTATCATAAGGTTAAACCGCCATTTAACCAATGAAAGGAGTAATTAAAAAAATGGATATGCGTTATACAATTGAAAACTATGATGAGGAGAATTATCCAGATGCTTGGATTGGGCAAGCAATCTACAACTCTAAAACTATGGAATTAATTTCTGTTGTTTTAGTTCAAAAGGATAAAAATGAAAAAGAATATAATAAAATTAAAAATAATTACGAAGCTTTTAATTTTTATGATTCTGAAAACAAGTTATGGAATACTTATGCCAAAGGTGCTCACCCATATATTGTAATTGAAGAACTCATGTCTGAAATTAGTGATTGGGCGGCAAGAGAAGCGTCAGCAATTAAGACAAAGGAACTTGTTGATTTTCTAGGAGAAGAGCAATATAATAATTTTTATGATGATTTTTGGGAAAGACAGTAAAGGAGAATTTAATGACTATTGGAATTGATATTGACAACGTATTAAATAACCTTTGTGAAGCTGTATTATCTGTTTATAATGAAGAAGCAGATGATAATCTTAAAGTATCTGATATTACAAAATATAATATTGAAAACTTTGTTAAGCCGCAATACAAAGAGGGATTTTATAAAATTTTTTTAAATAAAGAAGTATGGCGGCGAATTAAAGTTGTGCCAGATTGTCAAAAATATATTTTAAAATTATTCAACGAAGGACATCGAATTTTATTTATCACCAAAACAGAGCCTTATAATTTCTACAAAAAAGCAAAATGGTTAGAAAAACTATTTCCATATCTTGAAATTCGTAAGTGTTTCTTCTGTTGCCCCGACAAGACCTTAATGAAAGTTGATATTCTTATTGATGATTGTGTAAAAAACTTTGGAGGGGCTAAGCATTCTATTTGTTTTGCTTATCCTTGGAACGCTGAATTTAGAGGAATTAGATGTAAAGATTGGAGAGAAATTTATAGCGAAATTAATCAAATTAATAGATAAGGAGTATCATGACAACAGTAAATAAAGAAGAATTTTTAAATTTTATTAATACCGAATCAAAAAAAAGAAGAATTTATAGATTAGAAACAGTTCCTTATGACCCTTATAATACTGGAAGATTGAAAAAGATTTTTTATATTGATAAAGATAAGTATTTTAATACGGGTGAAATGGAAACAATTGCTTGGACTTTTGAATACGAACCAAAAGGTATTTCAAAAGACTGCTGTATTGGAGAAAAAAACAGAGAATATTACATCTTAAAGGAGAATATCAATGATAGATAATTATGACTTTTGGGAAATGGATGCTGCTAAATATTTTTCTTTTCCTAAAAAGTATACAAAAGCAGAAAAAAAAGAAAAGGCAAAATATTTATGTTTAAGCGGTTCTTATCTTGGTTCTAGAAAAATGGATGGAGTTTGGTCTATGATTCTTAGAGATAATGATGGTTCATATCATTTACGTAGCCGCCAAAGAACAGTAGATGGAATTTATTTAGATAAAGTTGAATGGATTCCACAAATCATTGGAGGATTAAATATTCCTGCCGGAACAGTATTATTAGGAGAAATTTATTTACCAAAGAAAGAGGGTAGCAGGAATACCACTTCTATTCTTAACTGTTTGAAAGAAAAAAGTCTTGAACGACAAAAGATGGAAGAAAATAAACTCTGCTTTTATTGTTTTGATGTTTTAGCTTGGGACGGCGATTCATTATTAAAAACTTGTTTTGAAGATAGAGTTAATTATTTAAATAGAATTGATATAAATAGTCCTTATATTTCCATTGCTAAATATCTTGAAGGACAAGAATTATGGGATGAATATAACAAAATTCTTGCTATTGGCGGCGAGGGCATTGTTATTACAAAGAAAACCTCTCATTATACCCCCGGAAAAAGACCAGCGTGGGAAACTTTAAAGTTGAAAAAAGAGTTGGAAGATTCTATTGATGCGTTTTTAACAGGAAAATATAGAGAACCAAAAATGGAATATACAGGGAAGAATATTCAGAACTGGAATTATTGGAAAAACGTAAAGACAGAACAAATTTATACCGAGAATCAATATGATTTATATTTGGATGGTGTCCCATTAATCCCCATTACACAATACTATGCTTTAGGTTGGGCAGGAGCAGTAGAATTTGCTGTTCTAAAAGATGGTAAAGAAGTTAGTGTTGGATATATTAGTGGCATTGAAGATTCTTTAAGAAAAGATATTGTTGCTAATCCAGAGAAATATAAAGGAAAAGTTGCACAAATTACGGCTATGGAGCTTCAAGATGTGAATAATGATGGACACAAGACTTTTAGACATGGGTCTATTGAATGCTGGAGACCAGATAAACTAGCGTCTGATTGTCTTTATGAACAACTTTTATAAAATTTAATATAATAATTTTTACCTTTAAGGAGAGAATACTATTTGTGTTCTCTCTTATTTTTTTTTATAAAGAGGTGAAATTATTGTGTATAAAAATGAAATTTTTTTAACTCCATTACCTTGCGTGCCGCCACCACCAAAGAACAGTGAAATTCAGATAAGATGTTTTACGTGCAAGCACTTTGGAATCTGTAAAATTTTGTCAGATTACCTTAAAACAGCAACTCTTATCCAAAATGTATTAGGCTATCCGGCAGACCCATTAGAACTGGTTAGAATTGAAGGATTTGTTGGAACAGTAGTAGAAAATCCGGATTCCTATTTCCCAAAAGAAATTACTGCCAACAAAGATAAAAAGGGTGAATTCTTTGGAGCAAAATACGAAAGTGAAACAGTAGTAAATTTCATTTATAAATTTGATTGCTATTTTGTTTTATATAAAGCCACTTATAATTCAGAAACAAAAGAATTTGATATTCCAGTGGGCAAGGAAATTTATTATGGTGTTGATTTTACTATTGAAAAAGAAAGTTTAGATGATTTACAATTAGGATTATTAACTCTAAAAGAAGACATCGAAAGTGAAGAGTGTCCTTGTAGTAAAGATAAAGATGTTATTAATGTATCTGCTTTTAGTGCCGCCCTTAACTGTGATTTTTATGAATGGGAAAAAGGCTTAACTTATGAGGAAGGAATGAGAAGGATTATTACGAAATATCCAGATGGTATTCCTATTGATAAATGCGGCACTCTATATCATTTAGCTACTTATCATATCGAACCGAATAAAGTTCCTTGTTATCATCCAGAAAACGGAAGAGTAGCTTTCATGCCAATGCCTTATCCAGTATATATTCCTGAAAAACCTTGTGATTGTCAAAGAAATAAAACTCGATGTGAGTTAAATGAAGACTTCTAAAGGAGAACAAAAAGTAGCTAATCTTTTAAAGAGAAATGGTATTCCTTTTAGAACAGAAGTTATGTTTGAGGGACTGGTGGGGAAAAAGCATGTTCAACTAAGGTATGATGTCGCTATTTTTAAAAATAATAAGGTATTTATGCTCATAGAAGTGGATGGGCGGCAACACTATGAATATATTAAATACTTTCATAAAAATTATAGCGGTTTTCTTAGAGCACAAGAAAGAGATAGAGTAAAAAATAAATTTGCTTTGATTAATAATATACCTCTTATCAGAATACCTTATTGGGATTTAGATACTCTTACTTTTGAAAAAATTTTTAATACTCCAGAGTATAGAGTTAAGTCTAAATATCATTTAGATTATCTAAGAAATGGGAGGTGTTAAAATGACAAGTTTTGTAGCAATTTTATTATCTATTAGTGGTGTTTGCGGTGCTATTATGACAATTGCTGGTTTTATTACTTTTGTATTAAAAAAACCAAAAGAAATGATTAAAAGTATTGCCGCTGAAGCTCAGAAAGAAGAGAATAAAGAAATTAAGGAACTTTTAGAATCTATAAATGAGAAAATTGATTCAAATAAAGAAGGAACACTTGCCTGTTTGCGGCACGAAATAACTGAACTTTATTATGAATGTAGTTCTAAACAAGCAATTTCTTTAAATACAAAAAAAGATTTAATTGGTCTTTATGAAGCTTACATTGCTCTTGGCGGCAATTCCTATATTAAAGAACTTTGGAAAGAATTAGAAAATATACCTATTGAAAAAATTGAAGGATAAATTAAAAAGAGAGTTGAGGTTTTCTTGACTCTCTTTATATTTTTTGCTATAATTATTAATATAAGGAGGTGGTCTTATGGTAGTAATTAAAAATAATAAAGAAATACCATATGACAGTAATAAAATTAGAAGAGCAATCATTCAAGCGGCTAATCAAATTAAGTTGCCGGATTTTGATTTTATTGATTCTTTAACTAATGAAATTACAACTAAAGTAGTAATGAAAGGAAAGGATGCCGTATCTAATAGCGAAATAGAAAATATCGTTATGAGTGTTCTCTATGATAAAGCTCCTGATATAGCAAGACAGTATTCTGATTATAAAATTAATAAAGAGCGAATTAATAAAAATCCTACAGAAATTGAAAAAGTTCTTTATTCTACAAAAGAAGTAAAAGAAGAAAATGCTAACAAAGATACTGAATTAACTCATATCAAAAATTCGTATTTGGCAGAAATCCCCAGTAAAGAAGCTATGCGTGAAGCTTTACCTAAAGATGCTTTAGAAGCTCATGATAGAGGAGTAGTATATTTTCATGATATGTCCTATTCTTTTAGAAGCATAAATAAAAGCTGTGCCTAATGTTCGTGAGAATATTAGAAAAATCTATTTAAACGGAGAAAGTCTTTAATACAATTTCAATTAAAGAAGATAACTTGCCGTGCTAAATTTTAAAAGCCTAACGACTATCAGAAATGAGTAGTTTTTTAAATAAAACGAAAAAGTGGACAACTTGTTTTAAGTTGATGATATAGTCTAATCTATATAGTAATATATAGCAGTTCATAAGAGAACGGCACAGAAATGACTGTGTGAATATAAATGGGAAAATTGTAGATTATTAAATCTTGATGAGTTATTACAAAATGGTTTTGAATTAGGTGGCAGATGGATTGAAAAGCCAAAAAGTTTTTTAACTGCTTGCACTATTACAACTCAAATCTTAAGTCATATTACCGGAAATTCATACGGTTTAAAATAAACTGCCGTATCAAAACGATGTTAACCGTCAAAACGGGGTTGCGTATCGCAGCTAACGAGGTAGGATGGAAAAGCTAATCTCGTGATTATTTATTAATTTAAGGTGGAATACAAGATGACAAATAAAGAAAAATGCGAACTTTTAAGAAATACTATCTATCAATTATATACAAACGAGGGGAGAACCAAAACTTATATAGCTCGACTACTTGAAATAGATAGAAGAATAGTTGGAAAAAAAATTAAAGAATGGAATTTTCCTCAAAATCAATCTAAAATGCATTTAACGCCGAAAAATGAAAAAATATTAAATGAATATAAACAATACATAATTTCTCAACTTGGTAGAAACAATACTATTACAAATATTGCCAAAGAAATAAAAATAAGTAATGATAGTCTTGTCAGATTGTTTAAATATGACAAGGTGCTTCAAAAAGCTTACAAAGAATGGCAAAAAAGGAATTCTGAAACAAAGCAAAGTAATAATAAAATTTTATTAAAAGACAATTTAATTGACGGAGAAATTTGGAAAGAAATTTTAGGATATGAGAATTATCAAGTGTCAAATTATGGCAGAATAAAAACAAAATATTTGAATGAAGAAATTCTTTTAAGATATTGTGTAAACCCTATAAGTGGTAGACTACAAGCAGTATTAAGTAAAAATAATGAATCTAAAATATACCAAGTTGCAAGATTAGTGGGATTTGCCTTTTGCGAAGGTCATGATGAAAAACATAACACTATTAATCATAAAGACGGTGATATTACTAACAATAAATCTATTAATTTAGAATGGGTTTCACAATCTGAAAACAATCTTCATTCCTATAGAGAATTAAATAGAAAACCAGTTATAAAACGAAGATTTATTTTTGACAAAATTATTTACAAAGACAAATATGAATTTAAAAGTGTCGCAGCTTTATCAAAATTTATGGGAAAATCTGAAACTCAAGTTCGTAGATATTTAGAAACTCCCGAAAAATATAATATAAAATTAATAAATAATTGTAACGACTAATTGTAGGACATTGGTGGCAATGTTTGAAACACATCGGTAATCAACCAAAAAGATTACAAGAAATAGTCTAAAATATAAGGGTAATTAAAAAACCTTTATATTATTGGGTTGCACTATTAATTTATTGCATCTTGCCAAATTTGTTGATGCTAGCCGGAAAAAAATTGAAGCTGAAGTTGAAGATGAAATCTATTCTGTGTTAGATAATTTTTCTAATAATGAGACACACAATTTTGATTTTAAAAAGACTAAAGCAAAAATTGTAAATAAAAGATTATCTAAAGAAATCGAGCAAGGAATGCAGTGTTTTGATTATCAAAATTCAACTCTTTGTAGTTCTGTTGGGCAAGCTGTTTTTTTAACTGTTTCTGTTTATTTGAATGAAGAACCTGAATATACAGATGATTTAATTCTAATTTTTAAAGAAATGTTAAAGCAAAGAATTTCTGGCGTAAAAGATAAAAGTGGTTTAAAAGTAAATCCTAATTTCCCAAAAATTCTTTATTTTCTTGATGAAGATACTATGAAAGGTGGAAAATACTACGAAATAACAAAAATGTGTGCTGAATGTTCAGCAAAAAGACTTGTTCCAGATTATATGAGTGTTAAAAAACACATGGAATTGAAAGGGATTGCTACTCCAAGCATGGGATGTAGAGCACTCCTTTCTCCATGGGTTAATCCAGAAACTGGAAAATTACAAGTATATGGCAGAGGGAATTGCGGAGTTCAATCTTTAAATTTACCGTATATAGCAATGGAAAACAACAAAGAGCGTTCTGAAGAGATTTTATTTAAAAATCTTGACCATTATTTAGATATTGCTTATCAAGATATGGTTTGGAGAATCAATCATGTAGCAAAAATAAAAGCAAAAGCTTGTCCTTTACTTTGGGTTTATGGTGGTATGGCACGTTTAAATCCAGAAGATAATCTTGAAAAATTAGTTTATGGTGGATTTTATACTTGCACTCTTGGGTATATGGGACTTTATGAATGTGTAAAATACATTACAGGAGGAAATCATTGGGAAGGCAAAGGTAGAATATTAGCACATAAAATTTTAGATTACCTTAATGATAAGAATAAAAGTTTTGGGGATAAAGTCAATGTAAGTATTGCTTTATATGCTACACCCGCCGAATCCTTGACTGATAAATTCGCTAAAGCCTGTTTAAGAGATTTTGAACAAGTAGGTGATGGAACTCAAAGAAAATATTTAACAAATGGTTATCATATACCAGTTTTTCAAAAAATTGATGCTTTTAGTAAATTAACAGCAGAAGCACAATTTAGTGATAAAACACAAGGGGGCAGTATTTCATATATAGAAGTTCCTAATTTATCAAATAATCTTGATGCTATGTTAGAAATAATTGAACATATTGGTAATAATTGTTTATATGCTGAAGTTAATAGTGAAGTTTCTCAATGTGAAAATCCGGATTGTTTATTTATGGGCTATGACTTTAAAAAGATTATGAATGGCGGAGAAATTAAATGGCAATGTCCTAAATGTGGCGAGACAGATAGAGTAAGAACTTCTTGGCGTATTTGCGGTTATTTAACAACTCTAAATAATGTAAAAGAAGGACGTGCGGCGGATGTTTATAATAGAGTAAAACATTTAAATTAACAAGAATAATATCAGTATTCAAACCTGAAGAGAAATCTCTATTTGATTTCTCTTCTTTTTTATGCTATACTAATTATAGAAAATTAAGAAAGGAGGATAATAGTAAATAAAATTTAAAAAAGGAGTTAATTATGGAAAATAGAGTTAAAAGAACAAAGAAAAATGTAATTAAAAATTTAGTAAAAGAGAACCAAAGAATTCATGATTATGATAGTCCTTTTGGGGTAAAGTTTTGGAATAAAATTCTAAAAGATTCTAAAGCTTTTTCTAGAAACAACAAAGTTTTTGATAGAAACATCCCCACTGTAATTGAACGTGCTTATGATAGATATAGAAAAGCACTAAAAACAGAAACCGATTCTTTAAAAAAATATGAGTTAGAACAATTTCTTTTTCAGCTTGAGTATTTTATGACAGAAGAGTGGCGAACATTATTTAATGATGATGCGAGACTAAAAGAGGGAAAAGAAAAAATCATTTGGAAAAACAGATGTCCAATAGAACTAAAAGAATATTATACACAAAGAAAAATTCAAAGAAGAAAGGAACACGAACTTAAAAATGCTAATTCTATTACAAATTCAGAGAGAAGAAAAAGTTGAATATCATATTCATAGCTTTATTTATCCAAAATTATTAAGAAAGGATATTAAAGAGTATTATGAAAGTTATTTAGGAAAGTTAAATGAAACTCCTTGTAGTTTTTATTTATTATACCCTAATGAAATTAAAGAAACTGAGAATGGTGAAATTCTTGACATTGAAAGTAGTGTAAGGTATGATTTTTATAAAGAGAATTTTAAACCATGGATTGATTTACCTAATAGAAGAGTTTATGTAGAGGTGTTTTAATGGTTTATGTAGGTGGTAAAAAGAAATTGGCGAAATATATTTGCCCGATTCTACAAAAAGAGCTGGATACTGGAAAATATTCAGCTTATGTAGAACCATTTGGAGGGGGCGGCAATATAATGGAAAATATTAATTTTTCAATCAGATATTTTTACGATATTAATAAATATCTGATTGCCTTTTATAAAGCTTTACAAGACGGATGGGAAATGCCGCAACCTAATAGTTTTGGGGCGGAGCATTATAATGAGGTTAAAAATTCTTTTAAATTAAAAGATGGGAAATATCCAGATTATTATTATGGCTATATGATGTTTGTGCCAAGTTATAATGGGAGAATGTGGGTTCTTATGCTAAAGATGGTGGTCAGCGATTATATCAAAAAGAGCATTATTTATCAGTAAAAGAAAGTTTTTTAAAAATTAAGAATTGTATTTTTGAAGCAAAATCTTATGATGAATTAAAACTTAATAATTGTTTAATATATTGTGATATTCCATATCGAGAAAGTAAAAAGCAATATTATGATATTGATTTTAATTATAGAAATTTTTACGACTGGGTAAGAACCAATTCTAAAAATAATAAAATTTTTATTAGCGAAATGACAATGCCAAATGATTTTAAAATCATTTGGGAAAAAGAATGTAATAGGTCTTTAAGTCATCAAAAGAAGTTTTTTATTACTGAAAAATTATATACAATCTAAAGGTGTGATGCTAATGAACTATAACGAAATCATAAATTTTGATACGGGAAATTGTCATGGCATTTCTATAACTTTATTTGTTAGTGGATGTCATTTACATTGTTCCGAATGCCATAATAAACAAACATGGGATTTTAATGGCGGAAAACTATTTACAAATAATACTATCGAGGAGATTTTAGACAAACTAAAGTCTCCTCATATTTCTTATTTTGTGTTATCCGGCGGTAATCCAGTTGAAAAAGAAAATATTGAAACTGTTTTAAATCTGTGCCGCAGAGTCAAAGAATTAAATAAAAAAATTATTTGCTATAGCGGTTATACAATGAAAGAATTAAAAGAACTATATCCAAAAGACAAGTTATCTTATTTTAACTATATTATTGATGGAAGATTTGATAAAACTAAAGTCTTAAAAGGATTAGATTTGAGAGGTTCTTATAATCAACAGTGTTATGAAAACAAAGACACTTATTTTTTAAATATTTCTCAAGAATATTTTAAAGAAATTTATCCAAATGATGTCGAGCAATATCATAACAAAATTTTCTTGTAAGAGGTGGTATTTTGGCGGCAATTTATAACAATTTTTCAGAAGATGAAATAAAAAAGATATTTAGGGCTTCCAGAACTAAAACAGAGTTTTTGAAAAAATTGGGTTATCAGCATTTTTCTAATAAAATGTATAACACTATTGTAAAAAAATATAATTTATCTAAAAAACTATATTATAATGTTCAAGAGTTTATGGATAAGCATGGCGGTGTTTTTACTTGCCATGATTGTAGATTTTGTGGACAATGTTTGCCTGAAGGATATAAAATAAATCTAGAAAAATATGGTTTAGGAACACCAGAATGGGCAACTTATATTCAAGCTGTTTGTAAAGAATTTTATCCAAAAGAACATAAAATTGCTTTACTAAAAGATTTTCCAGATATTAGTAGCCGCAATTTATTAAGACCTATAACCACACCGCTTTATTTATACAATAAAGATAAAAAATGGAAAATCGATAATGAAGAATTCTTTTTAGAGCACAAGAACATTATGTTAAGTGAAGATAATTTAAAGAAATTTTTAAGTATTTACGGTAAAGAAATTATTGAAAAAGAAGCCTAATTATAGTATAATTATAATAGAAAAGTAAGGGAGGTAGATACAGTGAGTTATGGTGCTAATGATATAAAAACACTTAGTGCTGGGAAAGCATTTCGACAAAAATTGGGAATGTATTTGACTGGTGAAAAGCAAGAAGCAATCAATCTTGGACTTCGAGAATTAATCGTAAATGTTCAAGATGAATACGAAGTTTATCCAAAACCCAATTCTGTTTGTGAAATTACTTTAGATACAAAAAATAGAACAATTACTGTTAAGGATGAATTTAGAGGGATTCCAGTAGGTAAAAGAGAAGATGGAATTAATTCTTTAACTGCTGCCTTTCTTATTCCGCATAGTGGCGGTAAGCACGAAGAAGGAGCTTATTCATCTGCTATTGGATGTAATGGTTAACCTGAGCCATTGTAAAAATTCTTGAATTGCTGGGAACTCCCTATGGGACAATCAGCAGCGTTCACAATTAGATAACCTCATTAAAGAGGTGTTGTATGAAAAAATTTATTTTAACTTGCGGAGCAGAAGTTCTGCTGGACGATGAAGATTATGAAAGAATTCCCAAAAAAGGTTGGTATTTAACTGGATATAAAAGAAGTGATTGTTCTCATGACAGAAAAACTGTGTATGCTATTCATGATACTTATGGTCGGATGCATAGATGGATACTTGGTCTTACAGATAATAAGATTTTAGTTGACCATATAGATAAAAATGGGCTTAATAATCAAAAAAGTAATTTAAGATTAGTATCATCTAGCTTAAATAAAAAGAATCAAAGCACAACTGTCGCAAATAAATTTAATTTTAATGGGATAAGATATGAAGACAATGGAAAATACCAAAGAATAAGAGTAAGTTGGACAGAAGGTAAGCCAATATGGATAGAGGGATTCGGCTGACGAGCAAAAGAAAGAACAAAAACTTTTTCATTAAAAAAATATAATTACGATTTAAACCAAATTCTGAGGGAAGCAATTTTATTTAGAATTAAGAAAATGAAAGAAAATGGTTATCTAATTGATGAGCGTTCAACGACTATCGAAAAAATTTTACTTGAAAAAGAATATGTTAATATGGAACAGCTATTAAACATATCTTTTCAAGAATGTTTTAGTAGAGTAGCATTAAATAATGCGAAGTAAGAATTATCTTAAAGATATAGTCTAATCTATATAGCAATATATAGCAGCGTTTGCGGCAACAGTAGTAATGAACTATTGCGAAGGGCACTGGAAGGAAACAAAATTGTTTGTCATACAGCAGAATGGCTTGAAGTAGAAGTCAAAAGAGATAATAATATCTATTATCAAAAGTTTCATTCTAATGATGAAGGAGCTGTAGCAGATGATGATGTAAAAATTATTGGAAAAACAAAAGAAACTGGAACAAAAATTACTTATGTCCCAGATACAAAAGTATATGGAAACATTTTTATTGATGTTGAATCACTAAAAGAAATGTTAAAAAATATGAGTTATTTTTCTAAAGGGCTAAAATTTAAGTTAGTAGTCGATGGAGAAATAACCGAATTTTATTCTGAAAATGGGCTAATTGACGGAATTAATAATAAGAATGCTTTATCTAAACCTTTTTCTTATCATTACGAAACAGCTGATTGTAAAGTTGAATTGGCTTTACAATGGGTTCAAAAAAGAGGAGAAATTAAAGGTTATGCCAATTCTTTGTATGTAAAAGATGGTGGACGATTTATTAGTGCCTTTAAATCTTCTTTAACAAGAACTTTTAATGCTTTGGCTCATACTAAATTTAACGGCGATTTAATCAGAAATGTTTTAAGTGGTTTTGTATCTGTAAAAGTTCGAGTAGGTCAATGGAGTAATCAACAGAAAACTTCTTTAGCTAATCCAGAAGCAGGAACAGCTACATCAGCGGCTATTTCAGAATGCTTAAAAGAATTTTCTGTTAAAAGACAAAAAGATTTTAATCAAGTAATTACTTTGCTGCTACAAGTGGATAAAGCTGAACGGGCAGCTGATAAAGCAAGAGAAGCGGTTTTGAACCACAGTCAAGAAATGAAAGAATTAAGAAAAAGTAAGTTAGCTTTTATTGAAAAATTGAAAGATTCTGAAGAATTAGGAGAAAATTCTATTCTCCTGTGTGTTGAGGGTGGTTGGGTCGCCCTTACTTATTTTGTCATTTGTCAATGAGGTTATTTTATTAAATAGCTAACGAGGGTAAAATCTCGTGGGAATAAAATCCTGTATCGACTATCCTCTTTGTCGAGGAGTAAGGCTATTATTGACACATAGCCTGAAACGGTAAGTAGTGAATTACTAAAGAAATAGTCAGCATTTTATGCGAACTCCGCAGCATCCATGGTAGCAAAAGCCAGAAAAGTAGATAAATTTGGCTTACTATCATTAAAAGGAAAGATTATTAATTGTCTTTCCAATACAGAAGAAAAGTATTTAGCAAACGAAGAAATTAAACTTTTACTTTATGCTATGGGAATTGATATAAATAATTATAACCCTAAAAAATTAAGATATGGTAAAATTGGAATTTGCGTTGATGGGGATTTAGATGGCAGCCACATCTCATTATTATTAATGGCGGCAATTTATAAACTTTGCCCACAATTCTTAAAAGAAAATCGACTTTGCTGGCTTAGAGCACCTTTGTTTATTGAAACAAAAGGCAATAAACGATATTATTATTATTCAGAAAGAGAAAAACAAGAAAAATATCGTGGTGGCACAATTATTTCTGCGAAAGGCTTAGGTTCTATGAGTGCAGACGAAATGGAAGAAGCAATGTTTACAGAAGAAAATCAAAAATTAGATATATTAGAATACGAACCAGAGGTAGATAAATTGTTAGAGGACTTAATGGGAGAAGATGTTCTGCCTAGAAAAGAATTTATTTTTGAAAATATTGATTTTAGTAAGTATATGGAATATTAAGGTGGTGTTCTAATTGAAATTAGTAAATACAATTAAAGAAGCTTTTTCTGGATATGCGGCAATGACTATTCAACAAAGAGCGATTACAGACGTTAGAGACAATATTAAACCATCTGCAAGAATGTGTTTCTTTGCTCAAAAAGAAGCTAAAATTGATAGCTCCCATGCTATTCAACCTTCACCAGCTTCTGTTGGGGAATGTATTAAAAATTATTATTTACATGGTGATTCAAGTTGTTATAAGCTTTTAGCAAGATATGGTAAAGAGTATGTTATGCGTTATCCTTTGGAAGATTTTCATGGCTCTACTGGTTCTTTATTATCTGCTAATTCAGAAGCCGCCAGTAGATATACCAAAATGCGTTTAAATAAATTAGGTGATAAACTTTTTGAATCGTTAGATAAAGATACAATTGATGTTTGGTTTGATAATTTTTCTAATACTAAAAAATTTCCCTCTGTTTTACCGTCTTTAGGATTTTATAATATTGTAAATGGGTCAACTGGAATCTCTTGTGGAATTTCTTCATCAATTCCGCAATTTTCCTTAAAAGAAACCAATAATGCTATGATTAAATTATTATATAATCCTGACATTTCTTTTGATGAAATTTATTGTCCGCCAGATTTCATTAGTGGTGGTGTAATTTTAAATGAAAAAGAAGTAAAAGAATCTTTAAGGAATGGAACAGGAAAATCATGTTGTATCAGAAGTGTAATTGATTATGACGAATCGGAACGAATTTTAATTGTAAGAGAAATTCCTTTTGGTGTTTTTACTAATACAATTTGTGGGGAAATTAAAGAATTAATTGATAACGGTGAATTGGTTGGAATTGATAAGGTGCTGGATTTAACAAAAGTTTCTCCTAATATTAAAATTTATTTATCTAAACGTGCTAACTATCAGAGAGTATTAAAAATTTTATATAAAAAGACATCTCTACAATCTTACTATGGAATTAATATGGTTATGCTTGACGGCGGCACAAGACCAAAAGTATTTGGTTGGAAAGAGGCATTGCAAGCTCATTTAGACCATGAAATTTCTGTAAGAACAAAAGCACATCAATTTGATTTAAAAGCTATTAATAAAAGATTAAATATTATTGCCGGACTTTTAATAGCTATTGCTAATATTAATGAAGTAGTTAGTTTAATTCGAGAATCAAATGATAAAGATGAAGCCAAAGTAAAATTAATTGAAAGATTCGGGTATAATGAAGAACAAGTAGACGCAATTCTTAAAATGACTTTATCAAGACTTATTCATTTAGAAATTCAATCTTTTAATGATGAAAAAGAAAAATTATTAAAAGAGCAAGAGTATCATAATAATGTTTTAAACAACAAAAAATTACTTTATAAAGAAATTGAAGATGATTTAAGAGAAGTGGCAAAAGTTTATGGTGATGAACGCCGGACAAAGGTGATTAATCTGGACTTTACTTCTGATGATGAAGACGCTGAACCTATTGAACAAAAAGAATTACTAATCAATTATACTAACATGGGCAATTTTTATACAATGGAATCTTCCACTTTAATTACTCAAAAACGAGGAGCAAAAGGAAAAAAATTAAAAATGAAGCCGGACGAAGTATCTATCTTTTCACTTACAGATTCTAATTATAGTAATATTCTAGTTTTTACAAATAAGGGGAAAATGTATCAAATTCCGGCTAGTGAAATTCCAATTGGTCGTGTTCATTACTCACAACTTTTGGACTTAGCTGATGACGAAATTATTACTACCATTATTTCTACAGAAAAAAAGAATGCTTACAAATATTTGCTTTTTATCACAAAGAATGGTATGATTAAAAAGTCAGAGAGCAAGTTATATAATAGCTGCTCTAAAAGAGGTCTGGCGGCAATTAAATTGAAAGAAGGGGATGAAGTATTAAATGTTTGTTTAATTAATGACGAAAAAATTGGAATTTTAACAAAGAAAAATAACTTTTTAATTACCGATTCAGATAGTGTTGAAGCTATTGGACGGCAATCTACTGGAGTAAAAGGAATTAAATTACAATCAAATGACTATGTAATTGATGCGAAAGCAATTTCTAACAGCTCTACAAATTTAGTTGCCGCCACACATAATGGTTTAATTAAAAAAACATTGCTATCTGAATATCATGCACAAGGCAGAGCAACCATGGGGAATAAGATTTCAAAAGTAAAAGACAATGATTATGTTATCAAATTCTTGACTACTGATAAGGATTGTGATATAATTATTATAGGAAACGAGGGAGCAGTAAGAATTAATACAAAAGAAATTTCTCTTGTTTCCAAAAATGCTTTAGGTGTGAAAGGAACAAATCAAGAAATCACAAATTTGCTTAAAGCGAAAAATTGATTTCAAATAAAAATTATGTTATACTAATTATAGTAAATTAAATAGCACACCAGCTATTTAAGATATAAAATTTATTATTTTAAAGGAGAGATGTTTTTATGGCAAGTATTAATACAATTAAGGTTCTAGATTTTCTAAAGAGTAATGGTGCTGGTGCTAAGTTTACTGCCAAGCAGGTTCAGGAAGCTCTTGGTGTTGAAAAAGTTCAGCAGATTACTGGTGCTGTTCTAACAATTGAGCGTAAGGGTAAGAAGGCAGGCGTAGATTATATTGAAAGATTTTCTATGCCAACAGAAATTCAGAATCCAGATGGAACTACAACGGTTAAGGATGTGAAGTATTTTACTCTAACAGATGCTGGTATGAACCTAACAATTGAATAATATAAGGGGAGTTAATCTCCCCACTTATTCTTAAAACTTACTACTATTATTTTTTTTTGGAGGATATTGAATGTTAAATATTAAGGAAAATGAGAGTTATAATAATTTTGTGATTACAGGAACGCTATCTACGATTGATATTAAGGAAGGACGTAGTAAGTCAACAGATGCACATCCACAAGGACGTGATTATGTTCGAGTAAATGCTATGGTTCGTTTAGACCAAGAAATTAATGGCGTATTAACTCAATGTGAAGTTCCGATTGAATTGTATGCTAATAAGGATTGTTCTAAGGGCGGCATTAATCCTATTTACAATAACGGTCAAAGATTTAAGGATTTTATTTCTTTGTCCGCCGCAGGTGATAAGCCAGAAAGAGCAACAAGAATTTCTATTGGTGCTGATGGTAGGAAGGGCGGCTCAATTGGTGAAAATGTTTATATTCCTGCTGGAACGGATAAGGAAGTAAGCATTACAAAGTTCAGAATACTAAGTGCTAAAGAAGCAACATCAAAGGATGTTGATTGTGCTACTTTTAATCTTAATAATGTTGTAATTGGCTCTGTTAAGGAAGAAGTCAATCGTGATGGTGAAAATACAGGACGGTTAAAAGTTAAGGTTATTCTTGTAGGTTATCAAGGTCGAGTGGATGTTGTAGAATTTATTGCTGAAAGCGAAAATTCTCAGGCATATGACTTTATTTCTGAAAATTGGAACAAGGGTGATACAGTAAACATTGTCGGCAGAATTAAGTATTCTGTTAAGGATGAAGTAAAGAAAATTGAACAAGCATTTGGTGAACCAGTAGTAGAACATCATACAGTAAATGTAAGAGAACTTATTATTACTGGCGGCACAATGCCAAATGACGAAGCTCAAAGTTATGATATGGGCGATATTCAGCAAGCCTTAACTGAAAGACAAGCAAGAATTGAACAAGCCAAGCAAAAGGCAAATAGTGCAAATAAGCAAAAGACATCAAATGTAATGGGTAGTGAATTTGATTTCTAAGTTAATAGGGGATTAAGTTCCCCTATTTTTATATCTATTTTACTTTTTGGAGGAAATAATATTTATGGCTTTAAATTTATTTGAACTTGAACCACAGAAAATCAGTAGAAATTTAAAAGGAAAGATAACTTTATTGTACGGGGCAGCGGGATGTGGGAAGACTACATTGGCTTCAAAATTTCCTAAATCTCTTATCTTGTCTTTTGAACCCGGCACAAATGGATTGCATGATAAATATGTTGCTCCTGTTAAAAGTTGGAGTGATTATAAGGATTTCGTTAAGCAATTAAAAAGAACAGAACCCAAGACAAAGAAACCTTTACTTTTAGATAAATATGAAATTTTAGTAATTGATACAGTAGATGAAGCATATAAACTTTGTGAAAAGTATGTTTGTAATGAACATGATGCGGAAACTATTAAGGATGTTGCAGGCTATGGTGGTGGGTATAAGATTCTTGATAATGAATTTATGGATTCTTTTAGAGAATTAGTTTATTATGGATACGGTTTGTTATTCATTTCTCACGAAACTGAAAAGCCAAAGATTAATGACCTTGGGCAAGAATATAATCAAATTGTTCCTGCTTTACCTAATAGACCGTTCTTGCTTATTAATAAGTTTGTAGACATTATTGGTTATATTAGAGATGTGCCTGAAAAGCGAGATGATAAGATTGTTCATGAAAGATACATTTTCCTGAGAAGTGATGAAAGATTCTTAACCAAGTGTCGTTTTCATTATATTGTCCCTAAAGTTAAGTTAAATTATAATGATTTTGTCAATGCTATTTATGAAGCTATCGATAAAGAAGCTGCAGCAAGCGGTGATGAAGCGACTGATGAAGAAAATATTTATTTTAGCAAAACTTTTGATGAATTAATGGAAGAAGCAAAGAATATCTGGATTAAGGCAACAGTAGACCAAAAAGAAGCAATTATGACTATTTTAGAAAAGAATTTTGAAAAAACGATTAAATTTTCTGAAATTACATCAGAACAAAAGACTGAATTAGAAGACTCTCTTAGAGAAATTAAAGATAGTCTAAACTTTGACTAATTCTTTGGGGAGATAGCAATTATCTCCCCTTTTATTTTATTTATTTATAGGAGTGGCGGCGATTGAAAAAAATTATTGATACAAATGTTCTATTAGATTATCCACAAATTGTAGAGAAAGAAGACGATAATTTAATTGCTTTATCTGTTCTAAAAGAATTAGATGGACTAAAAAAGCATTTAAATAAAGAGGTTGCTGAAAAAGCACGGCGGGCGGCAGTTTATATTTCAAGAAATTTAGATAAATTAAAATGGGATTCGACTTATCGAGACAAAGTTGTAGATGAACAGCTTTTAGATATTACAAAAGAAAACGATGGTATTCTTATTACAAATGATGTATATCTTAAAGTTCAAGCCATTATTAAAGGTATTAAAACCGAAGGATACGGAGATAAAGACGAATATAGCGGTGTAGCTTATTGGTCTCCAGATTTGGATAGTAATTTGTATTCTAAAGAACTGGAAGATGTCTATGAAAAAGGAATTGTGCCAGAGGGTCTAAAACTTAATTATAATCAATTTTTGATTGTTAAGAATAAGTATGAAAAAGAAATTGATAAATATGGAATTGAAGATTATAAAGACATCGCCGCTTTTCGTTATGATGGGTTTAGACTTAATTTAGTTAAAGATACTTATGCTATTCATAATAAGTATATAGATACTTTAAGAGCAAGAAATACTGAACAGCAATGCTTACTTGCCGCACTATCTGATAGAGATAATAAAATTATTTATGCTGGAGGCTGTGCAGGTTCGGGTTATTAATTAGCTCCCTTATATAGTAATATATATTGAATAATGTGGTTAATTGCTGGAACGCCTAAATTAATGTTAATATGGTAATCAGCAGCTAAACCGTTTAGCCAACGGGAAGTTCAACGACTATTCTTTATGGAAGTAGATTTTTTAAATCCGAAAAGCCACACTTCATTTCAATGAAGAAGATATAGTCTACTCCGACAAAAGTGTTAAAGTATCCTGAAAAGGACGGTATAAAGGAAAAGCTACATCTTAACAAATTTTGCTTTACAAGAATTAGAAAGAGGAAAAATTTCAAAAATTATTTATGTTCCAAATAACGCTTATACAAAAGACTCTTTGGAAGTAGGGACGCTGCCGGGTGGAAGCAAATTGCTCGGCTAAAATTTAATGAATTGCGGGAATATTCTACAAAGAACATATTACTAAACAATAATAGGGAATATTATTGCGGTGATTTTAACGAAATCAGTATAGTAAAAAGATATGTTTCTGAACAATCCGCAGCGAAATTTCTTTTTTTGAGAAAGACGTTCAACGACTATTCCTTATGGAAGTAGATTTTTTTAAAATCGAAGTGTTAAAATTTATTTTTTAAAATAAGATATAGTCTAAAAGGATTTACTCCCCAAAATCAGCGGTCAAATTGGCCCGCTAATTGATTTAATCGGAATTGACAGAGTTCAAAATATGATTGAACTAGAAGAATTAGAAGTCGTTCCTATTGCTTCTATCAGAGGACGCAGTTTTTCAAATGCTATTGTTATTATCAATGAAGCACAAAACTTAACTGAATACCATATTAAGCTTTTGATTTCTCGTTGCGGCGAAAATAGCAGAATCTTTTTTGATGGTGATTTAAAACAAACAGACAGCTTAATTTTTAAAGATAAGAGTGGTTTAAAGTTATTGCTGAAATTAAGAGAATCTCCAATTTATTCTAAAATTTTTGCTGCGGTAAAGCTAAGAAGAATTGAACGTAGTTTAGTTGCTCAGGCGGCGGAATATTTGGATGAAATTTAAGAAAAGGATGTAATAAAAAAATGAAAGGAATCTATAAAATTACAAATAAGAAAAATGGGAAAAGTTATATCGGTCAATCAATTCATTGTGGCAAAAGATTAGATGAGCATTGCAAGGGCGACCAATATATTGACAAGATTATAGAAAAAGAAGGAATTGAAAATTTTACTTTTGAAATTTTAAAAGAAGTAGATATTATTAGCCAATTGTCTTATTGGGAAGATTTTTATATCCATAAATATGATACACTCGAACCGAAAGGCTATAATTTAAGATTAAATACAAATTTAACTTTTTCTAAAGAACAAGTTGATAAAAAAGAAAACTCTGTTATTGAAGATAACAAAGAAGAGAAGGATTATTATCAAAGAATATTAAGATTGAATAGGAATCCACTCTTCTATGATACAATTTTAATTTATTTATTATATAAAAAAGAACCAATCTCTATTGATAAATTAATTTTCTTATTTTCAAGTAAGGCACACAAAGGAACTACCGCAAAAGCGAATCAATCAATTAAAGAGTTATATAAAGAGGGATTAATAGAAATCACAGAGGATAAAAAATGTAAAATTGCTTTTCCTATTAAGTATTTAGGTTTGTCAGCATTCTTTAAAAACGAAAAAGTTATTTTAGATATGAAGACGGTTTATGGCAAATTATACATCTTTACATTAATAAACAATATTATGAATTATCCAGTTGATGCGAAAAAGTGCTTAAAATTCTATCCTAAATCCAATAAAGACGATTATAATTACAATAAAAGAAAAAGATACTATGAAAGAATTTTGCTAGAACTAAAATGTAAATGTCCTTATTTAAAAATAAAATAAAACAAAAAGGGAGAATTGAGAATTTTCTTGATTCTCCTTTTAAAATATGCTATAATAATTATAGAAAAAGAAAAGAGAGGTCGGTAATATGAAAACTAAAATTACGCCGGAAATTGTAGAACAAATTAACGAACTTTTAAAAGAAAAAACACAAAAAGAAGTGGCAGAAATTTTGAAACTAAGCCCGGCAACTGTAAGCAAATATTCAAACAAAAAGAAAGCTAGAAAAGAACTATCTCCCGAATTGATTAATGAAATAAATGAAAAATACAAAGAATACAAAAATCTATCTCGTGTAGCAAAAGAATTAAACATTTCATATGCTATTGCCGGAAAATATTTATCAGAAGAAAACAAAGAGTTAAAAAAGAAAAATTATGATGATAGAGATGCTTTGTTTTATTACATTATTAGACTTTTTGGAGTTAATTCAGAAGAAGAACCAGTAAGTGTTCATAATTTAACATTAATGAACCGAATGTTAAATCAAGGAATTTCTTATAAAGCCCAGCTTTTAACTTTGAAATACTTTTATGAAATTAAAAGAAATAGAGTAAAAGAAGAGTATAAAACAATCGGTATTATCACTTATGTTCTAAAAGATTCAATAAATTATTATAAAGAAAAGGCGGCGGAACAAAAGTTAATTGAAGAACAAATTAAAAAGCAATTAGAAAGAGACAGAATTGAAATTCCTTATAATCCATCTCAATTTTTGTATAAAAAGAGAAAGAAAAAGAAACAAATTGATTTAGATTCTATTGAATAATTTTGCTATTGTATCAATAATGTGTTATAATATTATTATAGAAAAGGAGTGATACTTATTGATTCAAGTTGATAGACATACGGTAATTCAAATTTTGGGTTCATTAATGGCACAGCCGTCGTTATTAAACGATACAGATAAATATTTATTAGAGAAAGATGATTTCCCACAAACAATGGATAAATACATTTTTTCAGCAATTTATAACTTGTATACACAAGGTGCTGAAGCTATTAGAACTGTTGATATTGTAAATTATTTAGACACCAATTCTAAAGCAAAAAATTTGATTGAAAAAGAAAATGGAATTAGTTTTTTACAAGATTGTGAAAACGAATGTGAGCCAAAAAACTTTAGTTATTATTATAATAATTTAAAAAAACTAAATTTACTAAAAGATTTACAAAGAACGGGAAAAGATGTTAGTGATATTTATTGTGAAGATGTTCTAAGTCCAGATTATAATAAAATTAATGACAAGTTTGAAACAATGACTCCTAATGACATTATTAATCTTTTAAAAAGTGAAGTGGCAAATTATGAAAAGAAATTCGTATTAAACAATCAATTATCTGAAAGTCGAGCTTCTGATAATATTAGAGATTTAATTAAGGAGTTAAAAGAAGAGCCAGAAGTTGGATGTCCATTACAGGGAGATATTTTTAATACCATTTGTCGTGGTGGCAGAAAAGGAAAAATGTATTTGCGTTCAGGCTCAACTAGTATCGGCAAATCAAGGCAAATGGTAGGAGATTGTTGCTGTATCGCTTATCCAATTAGATACGATATTAACAAAAATGAATGGGTTTCAACGGGAAATTGTGAAAAAGTGTTATATGTAATGACCGAACAAGACCCAGAAGAAATTAAAACAATGATTTTGGCTTATTTAACTGGTTATAATGAAGAAATATTTCTTTATGGAAATTATGCAGAAGAACACATGGAACGAATAAATGTGGCAATTTCTATTATGGAAAAATATAAAGATAACGTTCTATTCGCACGAATACCTGACCCAAGTTCAAGTGTTATTAAAAATCTATTCAGGCGATATAATTTACAATATGGCGTGGAAAATTTCTTTTATGATTACATATTCTCAAGTCCGGCAATGTTAGAGGAATATCGAGATTTGAAATTGCCGGAACACGTTTGTTTAAGATTGTTTACAACAGCATTAAAGAATTTAGCGGTAGAATTAAATAGTTTTATTATGACTTCAACTCAAATTTCTGGAGATGACGACCCAAAGGGAGGATTCAGAGATTATAAGAAAGTCAGAGGGTCACGCTCGATAGCTGATTTGGTAGACGTAGGTTGTATCATGAGCCGACCAACAAGAGAAGAATTACAGCCATATTCAGAATATATTTTTAGTTTTGGAGAGCCGAATTTAGTAATTGATGTATATAAAAATCGACGTGGACGTTGGAATATGGTAAGAATTTTTTGTAAGAATGATTTAGGCATTTGTCGCCGAAAAGACTTGTTTATAACAGATGCTCAAGGTCGTATTTTAACTGATTTTAATTTAGCAAATTATTCTGTTTTAAAAAACGGCAGCTTTAATGATGAATTAAAATTGTATAATACTGGTGAAGTTAGTGATTCTTTATTAGAAAGCAGTTGTGCTATTGAACCAAAAGAAACTGAAAATTTAACTGCAGATGATATTAAAGAAGCTTTTGGAACTTTAGCTGAAAAGAAAGACTGGGATGATATGTTATGACATTAAAAGAATTAAATGAACAATTAACGCCGCAAAGGATAATTGAATTAGTTTATTCTTTAGGCGGCACAACTCATATTGAAAAAAAAGATTGTATTATTTTTCAAACTTTGTGTCATAATGAAAACCCAGAAGAAGCAAGTCTAAAATTGTATTATTACAAAAATTCCAAACTTTTTACTTGTTATACGCATTGTGGCGAATCTTTTGATATTTTTGGTCTTTTTGAAAGAAGATATAATTTATTAGGAATCCAATACGATTTTTACAGAGACATAGTTCTAAAAGTTGTTGATGATTTAAAAAAGAAAAATTATATTGAATCTTTTGACTACAAAAGTTATGAAACAATTTATTCTGATTTTCATAGACGTCGACCAGTCATTAATCTAAAAGAATATGATAGTGGCATTTTAAATTGTTTTATTAAATATTATACAAGTGAATGGCTAAGTGATGGAATCTCGAAGGCAGCAATGGATAGATATAATATTCTTTATTCCATTAGTCAGAATAAGATTATTATTCCACATTATAATATAGACGGTAAACTAATTGGAATAAGAGGTCGTTCATTGAATCCAGAAGACTTAAAAATAGGAAAATATATGCCTATTTCTGTTGGTGAAACAACCTATTCTCATCCATTAGGATTTAACTTGTATGGAATAAATAATGTAAAAGATAATTTAAAAAAATATAAAACGGCTATTCTTGTAGAGGGTGAAAAATCTGTTTTATTATATGAAACTTATTATGGCTCAGCGGCAAACATTTGTGTAGCAGCTTGCGGCAGTTCAATTCATCGTTATCAAATAGAAATATTAAAAAAAATTGGAGTAAATAGAATTATTATTGCTTTTGATAAAGAAGGTAAAGATTATAAAGAGAAACAAAAATATTATCAAAAATTAAAAGGCTATTGTTTAAAATTTAGTTCTTTATGTAAAATGGGGTTTTTATGGGACTATCAGAAACTGTTAGGGTTAAAAGACAGCCCTTTAGATAAAGGAAAGGAAACTTTTGAAAAATTATTAAGGAGAGCGATTTACGTTTGAAGTTTTTAAGAAGAACAAAGAAAGAAATTAATGAGAATTTTTTAGAAAATTTGTTAATTGACAGAGGAATTTTAGAAGATAACGAAGATTACAAGAATAGATATTTTAATCCCACAGTAAAAGAATTATTGCCGCCTGAGTTATTGGATAATATGGAAGAGGGAAAAGAGCTATTAGAGAAGCATATTAAGAACAATAGCACAATGTTAATCATCATGGATTCAGATTTGGATGGCGTAGCCAGTAGCACAATAATTTATAATTATTTATCAATGCTAAAAGTAAATGAGGGATATAAATATACTTTAAAGTATTCAATTCCAGAGGGTAAAGAACATGGTTTAGAAACAAAAATGGATTTATTTTTAAAAGATAGGGTTTGTGATTTAATCATAATCCCTGACGCTGGTAGCAATGACACAGAAGAATGTAAGATTCTCAAAGATTTAGGATATGATATTTTAATTTTGGATTAATTTGATGGTTCAAATAAAATTCCTCTAATTGCGGGAAACTCCTTAGAGCTTTAACTACTAAGTATTAATAGTAATATTGATATGGCAATGCTGAAAGGCAAAGAGATAGTAAAAAGGTTAAAGATTGGACAATCCGCAGCGAAATTTCTTTTTTGAGAAAGACGTTCAGAGACTATATGGGGAACAGTGAATACACTGAAGAGATAGTCCAATCTCTTCATATAATTTAATGGAGGAACAATGTAATTTTAAATTATATGTATAAAGATACTATTAAATAGTGCTTTATAGCGAAAGCAAGAGTATAAATACATCACCTTAGTTCTGACTATTGTCAAAATGCTATAGTAATCAATAATCAATTATCAAAAAACTATTCCAATAAAGCGTTAAGTGGTGCTGGTGTAGTTTATAAGTTTTTGAAATATTTTGAAAGTAATAAAGAAACTAAATTTGCTGATGCTTTTTTAGATTTAGTTGCAGTTGCTCATGTTGCTGATTGTATGGATACTAACACTCTTGAAAATAGATATATCAACAAAGTTGGGCTGTCTAATATTTTTAATGAGGGGCTTAGAGCATTAATTAAACAGCAAGCATATTCATTATTTCGGATGAAATCAGAGGATATTACAGAAGAATTTTTAGATAATTGCCGTCTTACACAAACTCAAGTGGCATATTATATTGCTCCATTAGTAAATGCTTTAATTCGAGTGGGAAATCAAAATGAAAAAGATTTATTATTTAAAGCTTTTACTGAAGTTTATAGTCTTGAAGAAATTCCGTCAACAAAAAGAGGACATAGCAATGAGACAGAAACAATTGCTGAACAAAATGCTAGAAATTGTGCGAATGCTCGTGCTAGACAAAATAAAGAAAAAGAAAAAGCTGGAGAACTTTTAGATATTCAAATTATTGAAAATTGTTTAGATGAAAATCAAATTTTGGTTTTACATGCCGATGATTTAAACGTTTCCACAACACTAACTGGACTATGTGCTACTGAAATTGTATCACGTTATAAAAAGCCAGTTTTATTAGGTAGAACGAATTCAGAGGGATTGTTTAGAGGGTCAGTAAGAGGAGTATCAAATTGTGAACTTACAGATACTAAACAATTTTTGTTGGACAGCAATTTAATGGATTACGCAGAGGGTTAATAACATGGCTCTTAATTCTTTTGTCGCTTATCAGCGAGGTCTGTTATAGGCTAACGGGGAAAGCTGAAATGCCAATCCCGTAAGAAATGATTTTTTTAAAATTAAACTTCTAACGACTATCCTTTTATGGGAGTAAAATTGTTATTGATACACAATTAGAAACAGGAATTCTATATTTATAGAAGATATAGTCTAAGCTTTAAGGAAACTTAAAGATAGCATTCACAAGCATTTGGTTTTTCTATCAGAGAGAAGAACATTCCGAAACTATTGAAATATGCCAACACAAAACTTTCAGAAATTAATTTTAACGAAGGTGTTTATGAAGTTGACTTTATTGTTGCTGGCAACTACTCTAAACTTGATGATTTAATTTTTGATTTAACAAAAAATGATGGGGAAAGTTTTGGACAATTTAATCCAGAGCCAAAAATTTTAGTAAAAGATATTGTTTTAAATAAAAAGGATATTAGAATTGTTGGTGCGGCAAAAAATGTTATTAATTTTACTTTTAATAATGTTAAGTATGTGATGTTTAAGGCAGAAAAAATTATTGATGAGATTAATGGACTAGATAATAAAATTAATTTAACTGTTATTGGAACACCTAATAGAAATGAATATATGGGTAATGTATCGCCGCAAATTATGATTTCTGATATTGAAATAAAAGAAGATAATTATTTAAGTTTTTGACTTTTGGAATAAAATGTGGTATAATACTGATAGAATTAGAGAAAGGATAGAATTAGAATGGAAAGACAGAAACATGGCTTTATTTTTGAGGATTATATCATTAACGAATATAATTTAACAAAAGAAATAAAATATACTGGCATTTATGATGCTTACACGAAAGATGGCATTCCAGTTCAAATAAAATTAGAGAAGTATAATTCAGATATTGAAATGGCAGATATTTTTAGAAATTCTCAAGTGAATAGTGATTTTATTTTAATAGTTGGCTTTTGGAGTGAAGATAAAAATAATATTGTTGAACAAAGAATCGTTTATTTTACAAAAGAGACTTATCTCTCTTTTTTCAATTATGAGCTTCTAAAAGAATTTGAAAGTTTTTTAAAAGAAATGACAAATGATTATTCTGACGATATTAAATGGAAAAGTCAAATTGCTCTTTTTAAAAAAGAATGGCAGCAAAAGACTCTTAATTTTATTAGACCACGTTTCAAAAGAGACCACAAGAAGCAAAAACGAATTCAATGTGCTATTAATAATAAAGATTTTCATGACTACATAAATCAAGTTGGTGAATATACATGGGAATAACAAAAAGTAATAAGCAAAAGGATTTACTAGATAAATTTTATACAAAAAAAGAAGTAGCAAAGGAATGTGTTGATTTTTTACAAAAACATATTGATTTAAAAAGCTATGATTTGATAATTGAACCATCTGCCGGAAACGGAAGTTTTTCAAATTTATTTAAGAATTGTCTTGCTTATGATATATCTCCAGAAAATGATAAAATAATTAAACAAGATTTTTTACTACTAGACAAAAGCTTTACAAAAGATAAAAGAGTTTTAATAATTGGTAATCCGCCATTTGGACAACAAGCAAAAGAAGCTTTCCTATTTATAAATGAATGCTCTACTTTTGCTGAAACAATTGCTTTCATTTTACCTTTATCCTTTAAGAAAAAAAGTTATATAAATAGGATGCCGCCATATTTCATTTGTATAGGAGAAAAAATCTTAGACAAAAATTCTTATACTTTTTACGAACAAGAATATTCTTTACCATGTGTATTTCAAATTTGGCAAAAGAAAAATACCAAAAGAAAGAAATATAAAATAAAAACAAAAACAAAATATTTTAATTTTACCACTAAAGATAAAGCTGATTTTAGAATACAAAGAGTTGGAGGCAATGCTGGAAAAGCTAGTTTAGATTTGAATTATGCTGATAGCAGCAATTATTTTATAAAGAATAATACAACTATTGATACAAAAGAGTTAGTAGAAGAAATTAACAAAATACAATATGAAGAATTAGGTTGGACTTGTGGGCCAAAATCTTTGTCAAAAGGCGAACTAATAGAAAAAATAGAAGAAAAGATTAGTGTTGATTTTAAAGGAATAATGTGATATAATATTATTATAGAAAGGTGAGAAAGACACCAATAAAATAGGAGGCTATCATATGAATGAAGGATTATTACTAAAAAGAACAGAAGAGTTCATGGTTAATACCGAAGAAGAAGCTAAAGCATTAATTGAGAATGCCAAGGCTAAGCAGTTAGAAGGTGGATATGAATTAACATCTTATTCATCTACTAAGAAGTGTAAGAAAGATGAAAGTTGGGTAATTGTTAAGTTAGTAAAAGTTTATTAATTTTACTGGCGAGAAAAGGCTATTGGCTTAATCGCTGATAGCCTTTTTTAATGGAGGAATGAATTTTGAATGATTTAAAAAAAACCGAACATTATTCAAAGAATCCTTTATTGATTGATAATTTGACTGATTTTATTCCGGCAACTGCAAAAATAGTTGAACCTTTTTATGGAGATGGAGATTTAGTCAAAAACTTTAATGTATCTGAGTATTATGATATTAATCTCGGAGGCGAACATAAAAGAGATACTCTACTATCGCCGCCAGACTATCAAGGAAAGTGGATAATTACAAATCCACCGTATTTAGCAAAAAACAAAACAAAAGAAAAAAAGTATTTTTTAGACAATGATTATGATGATTTATATAAAGTTGCTCTTTCTACTATGCTTCAGGCGGAAGGAGGAATATTAGTTATCCCAATTAATTTTTTCTCTGATAGTCGTTCTAATAAAATTAGGAATATCTTTTTAACAAGATTTAAAATAGAAAGAATAAATTATTTTGAAGAGCAAGTATTTGAAAAAACTGCATACAATGTTTGTTCTTTTGCTTTTAAGAAGCATTCAAGTAATGATACTCAAAGAATACCTTTTATAATTTACAATAGCAAAAATGAAACGAAAGAAAATGAAATGATATTAAAAAAAGGATATAATTATAGGTTTGGCGGCGAGTTCTTTGATAAATTAACAAAAGTAAAAAATATCTTTTCAAGAATTACAGAGAATAATATCAAAAAGCCAACAAAAATAAACATAGTCTGTATTGATAAAAAGAATGAACCATTACATTTTTATTATTCTGAAAGCCCTTATTATGGGAAAGATTCTGATAGAAATATAGCTACTCTTTCCTGTAATTACGACTTAGAAGACAATCTCCAAAAAGAAATTATTAAAAAAGCAAACTCTATTATTCAAAAAGCTAGAAAAGATTATAACAATATTATATTAACCAATTTTAGAGATAGAAACAGAAAGAGAATAAGCTTTCAAGAGGCTTATCAAATTGCTTCTTTAGCATTCTGGGAGGTGTATAACTATAACAAAAAACGATAAGTATTATACAAAACTCGATATAGCAAAAAGGTGTATTAATTTTACAAAAGAACATATTCCAAATTTTAATGACTATATTCTCTTAGAACCCTCAGCTGGAAATGGAAGTTTTTCATCTCAATTACAAAATTGTGAAGCTTATGATTTATATCCAGAAAACCAAACTATTAAAAAGTTAAATTTTTTAGACTATCAGCCGGATTTAAATAAAGAATATATTGTAATTGGGAATCCTCCTTTTGGGAAACGTTCAAATGATGCTGTATTATTTTTTAATAAATCGGCAACTTTCGCTGATTATATTGCTATGATTTTTCCTGTTTCTTTTATGAAATGGAATATTCAAAAGCAATTAAATGCCACCTACAACTTAGTCGATTATTTCTACTTGCCCGAAAATTCTTTTTTAGAAAGCAGTAAAGAATATAAAATAAGAACAGTCTTTCAGATTTGGGCAAAAGAAAGACTATGTTCAATAAATAAAAGATTAACCTCGCCGCCAAAAACTAGTCATAAAGACTTTTTAATTTGGCAGTATAATGCTACTTCACAATCTTTTAATAATGTTTATGAAGATTGGGATTTAGCAGTGTTTAGACAGGGTTGGCATGATTATAATCAACTATTTTACCTTAAAGCTAAGAGTGAAGTTATAGAGAGAATGAGAAATGGTCAGCAATTCTTTTTTATAAAATTTTTGAATCAAAAAGCAGAAGAAATAATATTAAAAATGGACTTTAATAGTTTGGCGGCAAGAAATACTACAATTCCGGGTTTTGGAAAAGGAGATTTTGTTAGCTATTATGAAGAATTGAAAAAGTGAATAATTAGGAGTATAATTAATATAGAGAATAAAGAGGTGATAAAAATGGTTGGGATAAAAGAACTTCTTAGATTTGATACTCATGCTCATAGTGAATATTCAAACCTACGTCTGCTTGATAGTATTAATAAAATTCCAGATATGATAAAAACTGCGAATAATCTTGGGTTAATAGGTATAACACTTACAGACCACGAATGTTTAAGTGGGCATATCGAGTTATTAGAAGAGGAAAAAAGATTAAAAAAAGAAAAGGTAATTCCAGAAAACTTTAAATGTGCTTTAGGGAATGAAATTTATTTAGTAAAAGATAAAAAAAATATAGAAAAGTATTTTCACTATATATTAATAGCAAAGAATAATCAAGGACATAGAGCATTAAGAGAGTTAAGTTCTATTGCTTGGTATAATGGTTTTTCTTCAAGAGGTATGTATAGAGTTCCTACAGAGATGTCAGATTTAGAACAAATAGTTAAAAAATATCCGAATAGTCTAATTGCATCTAATGGGTGTATCGGCGGTTATATAGGTAATAGAGTGTTGAGCTTAATAAAAGCTGAAGAAAAAGGTCTGTTAAAAGAAATAAATAGAATTAAAAAAGATATTGATGATTTTTTAAAATGGAATATAAAATTATTTGGAGAAGACTTTTACTTTGAAATCGCCGCAGGAAATTCAGAAGAGCAAAGAGCCTTCAATAAAAGGATAAAAAGTATTGTTAAAAAGTATAATTTAAAAATAATAATTGGTTCTGATGCTCACTATCTTACTTCTAAAGAGAGACCTCTTCATAAAGCCTATTTGAATTCTAAAGAAGGCGAGCGGGAAGTTGACCAATTTTATTGGGACGCACATTTTATGGACAATAAGGAAATATATAATAATATCTCTGATTTCTACAGCTTAGAAGAGTTTGAACAAATTTGTAAAAATTCAATGGAGATTTATAAAAAAATTGAAGGATACAATCTTTTTAAAAAGCCTATTATTCCAGAAGTAACAGTAAAGGATTATCTTAAAAAAGAAGAGCTTAAAGACTACCCCACTCTTTCTTATTTATTAAAATCGGATGAGATACAAGAAAGATATTGGATAAATGAATGTTTATCTTCTTTAAAAAGAATAGGCAAATGGAACAAAAAGTATCTTACTCGATTAGAAACAGAAGCAGATGTTATTCGAGTAATTGGAGAAAAATTAAACAATGTTTTGTTTAAATATTTTAATACTTTTAAACATTATATTGATTTATTTTGGGACTGCGGTTCTGTTTTATTAAGTGGTAGAGGTAGCTCTGTTTGTTTTCTGTCAAATTATTTAATGGGAATAACTCAATTAGACCCAATAAAATGGAATTTGAAATATTGGAGATTTTTAAATAAGGAAAGAATTGAATTGCCCGATATTGATATAGATTTGTCTCCATCAAAAAGAAAGATGATTTTTGAAAAAATTAGAGGAGAAAGAGGAGAACTAAATCTAATTCAAGTATGCACTTTCGGAACTGAAACATTAAAAAGTGCAATTAATAGTGGATGTCGTGGGTATCGTTCTAAAGAATATCCTGATGGATTGCCGATAGAAACAGCACAATATTTAAGCAGTTTAATTCCAAAAGAACGTGGCTTTTTACCGCCATTAAAAGACGTGTTATATGGGAATGAAGAAAAAGGGACTAAACCTATAAAAAGTTTTATAAATGAAATAGAAAAATATCCGGGTCTTTTAGAAATATTGGAAGCTATAGAAGGATTAAAGAACAAAAGAGGACAACACGCAAGTGGAGTAGTATTATATAATAAAACTCCATTTGAGACAAATGCTCTTATGCGTAGTCCAAATGGCGATTTGACAACTCAATATGACCTCCACACTAGTGAAAAATTGGGTAAATAACATTGCCCACTAACGCTTAATTATAAAAAATAAAGTGCTATTAGCAGAGAGAATAAGTCTCATAAGTAAAAAATACTAATAGTGCTTCGGGGAAACCTAAACCTTAAAGGCATGGCAATCACCGAACTAAAAAGTATTAAAGTTATTTATTTCTTTAAGTTCTTGAAATAAGGGTACAAATAATATTCAAAGAAAGGAGGTGAAAAACGTGTATATTTATCAAATAACAAATTTAATAAATAATGAAATTTATAAAATGTATCCTTATTTAACACCCACATCTGTTAGAGATGTCATCAACGGAAAAACTTGGACTTATTTGCTTTAATGCTAAAGTGTATCGACTATCTACGTTAAGTAGAGTATGGTAAAACTAAATTTGCCAGATACAGCGTTTCAATTTAAATAATTGATAAGATATAGTCAGACCCATTAGAAATAATGGAATTTTACGGATGTTAAATATGATTTCTTGGTAACAGAAGTATGTGATAAAATTACAATCTGTATTGAGCAACTAATTAAATATGGTTATTTAAATAAAAATAAAAGTCTAAGAGAAATTTATAATGAAGTCTTAAATCCAGAAAATATTGATTTGAATGAAGAAAAAATTTGGAATAAAATTGCTGATGGTTCTATTATGGACTTATTTCAGTTTAGCACAGATGTAGGATTATCTGCCGCAAAAGTCATTAAACCAAAATCTCCAAATGAATTAGTCAGTGCAAATGCTCTAATGAGATTGGCAGGAGAGAAGGGGAAAGAACGTCCATTAGACAGATATTGTAGATTAAAAAATGACATGAATCAATGGTATAATGAATTAAAAGAATGGAATTTAACCGATGAAGAAATTAAAATTATTGAGCCATATTATCTACCCAATTATGGTGTTCCAGCTTTACAAGAAGATTTAATGGAAGTATGCATGGATAAAAACATCTCTCATTTTACATTAACCGAAGGGAACATGGCTAGAAAGGTGGTTGCAAAAAAGATTATAAAAAAAGTCCCCAAATTGAAAGAAAAATTTGTAAGTCAATGTCCTAATCGAAATTTCGGTGAGTATATTTGGGAAACAGTCATGCTACCACAGATGAGCTATTCGTTTTCTCGCCCACATTCCCTTGCGTACTCTTTTATTGCGATTCAAACAGTATTATTAGCAACTCATTTTCCAGAAGTCTTTTGGAATTGTGCTTGTTTAATTGTCAATGCTGGTGGAGCAGAATTATTAAATGTATCTGATGAAGAATCAGAAGATAAAAAGAATAAAACGGTGAATTACGGGAAAATAAGCACAGCAATTGCCAATTGCAAACAGCATAATATAATCGTAAAACCACCGAATATAAATACATCTGAACTAATTTTTTCACCATCTGCTGAAACAAATTCTATTTTTTATGGGATAAAGGGATTAAATAGAATCGGCGACCAGTTAATCTATGAAATCATCAAAAATCGTCCATATACTTCTATTGATGATTTTCTTTCAAAAGTAAAAGTAAATGTAGTTCAAATGATTTCTTTAATAAAATCTGGGGCTTTTGACTGTATTTGCGATAACAACAGAGAAAAAGCTATGGATGATTATATTAATTCCATTTGCGGCAAAAAATCAGTTATTAATTTAAGAAATATGAATATGCTTATTGAAATGAATTTAATTCCTAAAGAATATGATTTTTATAGAAAGTTGTTTAACTATAACAATTATTTAAAAACATTAAGCAAAGGGAACAATTTTATTTTGAATAAAAGAGCTATTGATTTTTATTTAGCCAACTTTGATGAAGAATTTCTAGTTGATTTAGTGTTAAGTGGTGAAAATAGTTCGGCGGCATTAGATAAAAAAACATGGAAAAAGATTTACGATAAAAAAATGTTAGCATTCAAGAACTATTTAAAAGAAAATCAAGATGAAATTTTGGCGGCAGTTAATACGAAATTATACAATAGTTATCATGATAAATATGCCAAAGGAAATATTAGTAAATGGGAAATGGATTCTGTTGGTTTCTATTTTCATCCACATGAATTACAAAATTTACAAAATGATAGATATAATGTTTCTAACTTTTTTAATTTACCAGAACAACCAGAAGTAGATTTTAAATGGACAACTAAGAATGGAAAAGAAATTACAACATATAAATTAAGACGAATCGCCGGAACAATTATTGATAAAAATAAAGACAAATCAACAATTACTGTATTAACTGTTGATGGTGTTGTTAAGGTAAAAATTTGGAAAAATCAGTTCCCTATTTGGGACAGACGTATAATTTCTATTGACCAAAAAGGAAATAAACACGTTCTTGAAGAATCTTGGTTCACAAGAGGCAATAAGATAATTATTACTGGTATTAGAAGAGAGGATGTTTTTGTTCCAAAGGTTTATAAGAAAACACTTTATCCACTGTTCCAAAGAATTGATAAGTTAAGCGATGATGGAGAAATTTTAGAATCAGCAGTAGAGAGAATTGAAAGTGAAATTTAAGGGGTGATGAAATGGCGAGAATCGGCGTTTATGATTTGGATTGGCATTATGGCTTCTACAAGAAAAAGATTTTTAATTTAGATTTAATGAAAGTTTTTAATTATTATTGGAAAAAGGGAGATATTGTAAATTTTATCTCCCCTCAAGATTCTGATTTAAATAGATATAGTGCCATTTATTATTTTAAAGATAATCCTAATTTAAAATTGCCAAATAAAATTAAAATTACAAGCAATTCTTATTTAAGAGGATATGGCTTTTATAATTGTTATAAGCCTTTACGGCGAGATGTTTTAGATACACCGCCAACTTTTATGCCTTATGAATTTTTAGAATTACCTAAAACAACGGGGTATTTGTCTAATAGCATTAAAAAGAATTCTTACATTCGATTAGAAACTGAAGATTATTCTTTTTATAAACCGGATTCTAAAATTATTTATATAGCCGATTATAATGCTTTTAGATTAGACAATTTGAATAAACTATTAAATGATAAAGACATTAAATATTATTTTGTTTGGCCAATTATTTGTGATACCAAAGAACGTTATGAATCTTGCAAAGAGCTAACAAAAAAATCAAATCGGCGATTACAGATTAATTTTACTTTTAATTATAATTTTATACTTAATAATAAGGGATATAATAATATTTATCCCATTCATCAAAAGGAAGAAACGAAAGAACAAGATTTATTTAATATAGTCAATGCCGCAATTGCTTACAAGAAAGAAGGATTACCATTATTCTTAATGACTGGCGACGCTGATAACAAGAATTTTTATAATCAATTAGTGGTTTGGGCACGCTACACAAAACCAATTAGCTTTTATGATTTTTGTTCAACTGATGAGAAAAAGATAAAAATTTATAATGCCGCCACATTAAATAATTTAGAATTAAACAAGCTGTTGAGAACAAAGATTTGATTTTAGCTTTAAATCATGTTATAATATTAATAGAGAGGTGAGAGAAATGACCAAGTTTGAACTAATGTCTAAAAAGGCAGAAAAACAAAAAGAACTAGAAGAATTAAAACTTGATACTTTTGTTCTTAATGATAAGATTAAGGGCATTATTAATGAAATTAATTTAATCAATCAACTATTGGAGGAAGAAAAATATGAAGACTGAGGATATGGCAATTAATATTTTTGATGAAAATGGCGGATTAAGAGATAAGGAAACGGTCTTAAAAGAAATGGCTAAAGTTTACGATGATTTAGCAGAAGAACAGAAATCTATTGAAAACGAATTTTCTTCTTCTGATTTATTCACAACTCCCGAATTACAAGTAGACATTAGTAAGACTTTTGAAACTCATGACTTCTATTGTAGAAATATTTATATTACTGAGGAAATCACTGATGAACTTTGTTTAGGTGCTTGTAAGGCAATTGATTTCTACGAAGATACTGATAATAAAGATGGTATTTCAGCAGAAGAAAGAAAGCCAATCAATATCATCATTCATAGTTGCGGTGGCAGTATTTTGGCAGCTTATACTTTGATTGATAAAATGAAGACATCATCAACACCTATTAATACTATCACTATTGGCGAAGCCGCTTCGGCAGCTTGTTTAATTGCTATTAGTGGAACTAAGAGATTCGCTAATAAACACAGTTCTTTTCTTATCCATCAGGGACAGGCAAGCATTAGTAATGAAGCAGGTAAGGTAGTTGACTGGTTGAAATATTATGATGATACAATTTTAAAGCAAATGAAAGAACATATTTTAGAAGATACAAAAATTTCTAAAGCAGATTATGACAGCAAAGTTAGAGAAGACTGGTATTTAACTGCTAACGAAGCATTAAAGTATGGACTTATTGATGAAATTATTGGGGGCTAAGAAATATGAATGTTAATGTAAAAGAAAAGCTAAAGAAGCTATCTGTTTCAGATTCCGGTATTGATTCCATTATGGAAATTATGGATTTGCCGGACAAGCAATTTGATGCTATGTTTCCAGAGTTAAAGAAAGCAATTGGTGAAATTTATGATGATGAAGTAGCGGTTGAAAAGACATTGAATGATATGAGAAAATTAAACGTTTCTCGTGCTCAATTTGCCCAAGAAGCTGAACAGTTAAAAACTTTAATTAATGATATTGAAAATGATAACGCTTTATCTAAGAACAAGAAAGAACTATTAACTACTGTTCTTTATGAAGCAGTAAAGCTAACTGAAATGGCAATTGAAAATCCAAGAGAGAGAATTGTTGTTAAATATGTTAAGGTAAATGAAAACGCTAAGATTCCCACTTATGCTCATGATTCAGATGCTGGTGCTGATATTTATGCCACTGAAGATGTGGAAATTAAGCCGCATGAAACAGTAATTATTAAGACAGGACTTAAAGTAGAAATTCCAGAAGGTTATATGATTAACTTTGTTCCTCGTAGCGGAATGAGCTATAAGACACCATTACGGATTCCCAACAGTCCCTCGATTATCGATAGCCACTTCAGGGGGGAGATGGGTGTTATCATGGAAAACACCGGAAATTTAACTCAAAAGATTTCTGCTGGAGACAGAATTGCTCAAATGCTTATTATGCCAGTTCCTATGATTCACTTTAAGGAAGTTGAAGAACTTTCAGAAACAGATAGAGCAGAAGGTGGATTTGGTTCTACTGGAGTCAAGAGTTGATTTAATTGAGTAAGCTAACATATGAAGACGTTAAAAAAGAAATAGAAAAAAGAGGTTGGGAATTAATCTCAACCTCTTATATTAATTTAGATTCTGATTTAGATTTAAAATGTCCTGCTGGGCATTTCAATGTTTTTTCTTTAAAGCAATGGCGGCATTGCGATTGTCCAACTTGTAAAGAAAATCCTTTTTATAACATGGATACGAAGCCAGTAAGAAAAAAAGGTTTTAGAGTTTTAGGACTAGACCAAGCAACTATTACAAGTGGATGGGCAATTTTTGATGATAAGGATTTAATTAAATATGGCAAATATACAACCAATGGATTACATTCTACTGAAAGAATTGCTCAAACAAAAGGATTTGTAGCTTCATTAATTCAAAAGTGGAAACCATCTTTAGTGGCTTTAGAAGACATACAATTACAAAAATATGGTAATGGAGAAGGTGTTTTGGTCTTTAAAAAATTAGCACATTTACAAGGTGTTTTAAAAAACTATTGTTATGAATGCGGCATTCCGTTTGTAGTCGTTTCATCAAATACATGGCGAAATGTTGCTGGTATAAAAGGTCGCTCAAGAGCTGATAGAAAAAAGAATGCCCAATTACTTATTCTAGACAATTATGGTGTAGCGGTTTCAGAAGATGAAGCAGATGCTGTTTTAATTGCTAAGTGGGCGGCGGAAACGCAAAAACCAAATGAAATTATTAATTTCTAAAAAAATAAAGGGAGTAGATTTATTTTCTACTCCCTTTTCTTTATGCTTATTTAACTTTGTAGGCACACCAAATATACTTGTCTATAGGATAAAAAGTATCATAGCAAACGGTGTCAATAACACAAGTTATATGATTTGGCATTGTTATTAGCCATGTGCCAGCTAAATCTAAATCAATAAAATCTTGTAATGTGTATACACCTTTGGGTAAAGAAAAGTCTTGAAAACGTTCTTTGAGATATTCATTAATAAATTGTATTTCGGAAAACGTAATCCCTTTCATTCTCGCATACTCCGACAATTCTATATATGTTTTATCCCAACTTTTACCCGTGGCTTTTGAAATTGCCCGGACAGCACAATCATCAACATTTCTTCCTAAAGGATTAGCATTATAATATTGAAACATTATAGATTTTTCATTTTATCAATATGTTTACGAACGATTTCTTTTTCTTGTGCCGTTTCAGCATAATCGTATAGACATTCTATCATTTTATGAATTGCATCCATAACCATATCAATACCATCTTCAATTCTTGTGGAAGAATCGCCTTTTCTATATCTACCACGATTCATATTGTATGTGTCCATCTCATCTCCAAGTCTGTCAAAATAACGCTTCATTGGTCCGAGATTTTCATACTCGTGGCTTCTGTCGGAATCCCATTTTTCAATTTTCCATGCGTCTCTATCTCCCATATAACGTCCTCTACTATCACGTCTTTGGGCATCATAAGAGCCGCCAGTCTGACAGTCATAATAATCTGCTTCTTTAATGTCTTTATAAATATCAATTAGCTTGAAAGTAGTATCAAGATTAGAAGAGGATAGACCTTTATCTGCGATGTTTTCTAATTCTTTTTCTACTCTTCCTAATAGTTTGTCCATTATTATTTATCCCTCCTCTTCAACCTGTAGTCTCTGTTGTAGTTGTGATTGGTAATGACCCTGAATGTTTACAATTAAAACAATTTACTGGGCCAAGTAGCTTAAATACTCCATTTTGAATATTTGTAAATACTTTAGTTGAATATCTGCGTCTTGATGTAATCTGACAAGCATTTACATTTGTGCAATTACAATTAACTAATGGATAAGTTGTTGTTCCTGTGCCAATAGTAATAACAACGCTAGCATTAATTGTGGTTGCTTCTGGAATGTCTTGAGCAATTACAAGACAATATTTTTGTCCATTATTGTAGCTACCAGATGGTAAATTAATTGTTAATTGATTGTCAGCAAAAGTAATAGCTTGTGAGATAATTAAATTGTCGCATAGTGCTTTTGTAGTAGGACAACTCATTAATTATCCCTCCTAATTACATACAGCCGCAACCAGTATTATTTGGATAAGCACCCATAGAGAAAGGAGCGTTCACAGCAAAAGCAGGAACAGGTGTTGGGTTTAACTTATTCACGATTGTGCTCGTCTGAGAGAGCTGAGATAGCTGTAGTTGAGCAGACTGTAATTCGGTTCTTAGAGAATCAAGTTCATTCTGAGTTAGATAATTTATAATTCTATCAGTATTCTTATCAGCATTAGTGATAATATCACAAGTAGACTGGGCTAAAGCGTATTTTAGATTTTCCTGTCCTCTACCTAAATCGCAGCAGCAAGAAGCTAACTGATTCTGAATGTTATTAAAGCCTGTCTGATTTGCGAAATTAGAATTCATGATACTTTCACGAGTTTCGCAGCAACAGTCTTTCATGTTGTAGTTTGTCTGAGCAATAGCACTCTGAATGCCGTTAAAGCCAGAGCATAGAGAATTTTGAATACCATTTATGCCAGCATTAATATCTGACTGAATAGCATTACCAGTTTGATTGATAGTGTTCTGAACGCCATTGAAGCCCTGTAGATTAGCAATAGCATTAGCATTTGCCGTCTGACTAATAGCATTACCCAAGTTAGAAATACCTAAGCTTGTGGAATAGAAACCATCACACAAACCATTTTGAACGCCACGAATGCCATTATCTAACTGATTAAAGTTAAAGGCATCAGTAAGGCTCTGCTGGGTCGCTGGAGTGCAACAATTATTATACCCACTATTGCCGCCAAAAAGACCACCACCAGCAGGAACGAACACGGTATTTACACCTCCATCATTATTTCCGTTATTGTTTCCACCACGATTGCCCCAACCAGCAAAAGCAAAGAATAGAATTAGAATGATTACCCCAATTTTGTTATCGTATAGGTTTTTTATCCTATACTTCTATTGCTTCATATTCGCAATAGTTCAGCATATCTTTTCAACTCAGTGAGTTGTTGCGGTCTCTTGGTAGCATTATTGCAGCTACTATGCTTTGCTCCTGACTTATTGATAAGCCTTCGGTTCGGATTAGCATCTCAGCTTTCCCGCTTAATACCGCAATTTTTCAATATAGGTCGCCCTATAAAGTGGCAAGTATCTTACCAAGCACCTTGACCGCCATTTAGGAAGCCATCACCATTCGTAGTTCCATTCTTGTTCTGGAGAGCTAGAGCGTCTGCTACACTGAGTCCGTTTTCTCCCATTGTTTAATTCCTCCTTTTAAGTATAAATTTATTATTTCAGCATTGACATAAGATTGTTCAATTCTTTTTGAAAATTCATGCCACGCTGATTAAAATAGTTTTCAGCAATTTTATTTACATTTTCCATATCATTATTTTGAGCATATTTAATTAAATCATTAATCATAGGGTCATTAATATTATTACCTTGAATCATTGACATAACTAATTCTTGTGGATTTCTACCTTTCAATAAACCAATTAAATTCATAGGATTCATCATAATTTCCACTCAACTCCTTTTTCATTTTGATTTGGTTCTAATTTTTGTTTTAAAATGTTCTGAATTTCAAACACTTTTCCCTCAATGGATTGAAATCGACTATCATATTTTTTAAATTGTTTAATAATTTCATTGTTATTGTTATTTTCTTTTGTTTGCTCATCTTGCTGTTGTGGAGCGGAATTATCATAAGGCGTAATTTTATAAGCCCAGAATAAAGGATTTCCGTTCTGTAAAGATTTTATATACATAAATCCTTCGTTAAGGCATAAAGCTACTGACATGCCGCCACTTACTGGGACATTTGCCACCTCTAAAGTGGAATTAATATTATAAACATTTCCCTGTGGTTGCGGGAATAAAGGTTGAATATTCTGCTGTTGGAATTGCGGCATATTATTGCTTGCCGCCTGCTGTTGCTGATATTGTGGTTGTGTATTAAAGTTATAAGCCATTACCACTTTCACCTCCGTTCAATTAATTTGTAGATTTGTCAAGACTTTAGAACAATAAAAAAGGACAAGACGTAAAAAATTCTGCGTTTTAAACAGAATGCGTCTTGTCCAATTTGTTAACTTTTTATGAATGGCTCTAATATTTCTAATTGTTCTAAAGTCAAATCCAATTCTTCTAATTCATCGAAAGAGAAAAAAAGGTCGGGCAATTGAACCTCAAGATTATTCATTTTATTCATAAGTAAATAGCACTCGGTAATTTTATCTTCTTTAATCTTATAGCCGCCGGATTCGTTCATTTTTGGAATACCTCTATCGTCTTTTTCTAAAAACGGTTCACAATTTAATTGAATTTGTTCTTGATAAATTTCTTGTTCATTTTTAATTGCTTTATGAATTTTGATTAATTTATATTGAGTTTTAATATTGAACTTTTCTTTTGATAAAGAAAGAATTAAGTTTTCAATTTTTTGAATTTCAGTTCTTTTAATTAGCACTTGTATCACTCCAATATCCTGTATTACCAACACAGCCCAAAAAATTATCTAATGGAATACTGAAAGAAGGAGAATTACTATGACTTGGTAATTGCTTTGCTATAATTTTCTGTTCTAATTCACTTTCTACTTTAGCAGAATTAGTATTATATCCAGAGGGACTATAACCATAATTATAAAAAGGGCCTTCATTTGCTATTTTTACACATTTGTCTACTGTAATATCATATAAGCCGGGATTACAAATGTTTTGTTTAACTTTTTCTTTAAATTCATTTATGGTGTAGTTCATACCAGAAACTTTTGAAGTGCTAATAGAATTGCCGCTCCAGCCATAAAAGCCACCGTTTTGCAAAATACTCATAATGCTATTGCCCGGATTGACTGCTTTTGTAAACCAACGTCTTCTTATAAGTTTAGCATAAAGCAAGCACCCACTTCTAGAAGCTTCTACACCATCTACACTAAGTGGAATTTCACCTAAAATACAGTTGCAGGCGTTGTTTAACTCTTCATCAGTAATTGGAATTGTATCTTTATAATAGCCCTCAGGAACATTGCCTGTTCCAATAGAACCATTAACACTACCTTCCATTTTTATAGGCTTTTGTAGGCAAACCATATAAGAAAGGCATGGATAAACGGTATAAATACTAGAGGGGTCAGGTTGTTGCGGAACATAGCCATTTTCACAACCAACAATACTACCATTACAATAAACGGCTTTCACATCATTACTTAAATCTTTTAGATTAAAGGCTGAATCTAATTTAGTATTTGCATCACAATGTGGAACATACTCTACTCCTTTATAATAATCTTCTGTAGAACTACCCTCATAAAAAAAGTCTATATGAACATTAGAATAGTTATTATACCAATTATTTGTATAGCCAATCAAATCGCCCATCTTAACAGGAACATTAATTTCACCAGAAGAAACATTGCCGGAAAATTTGCCGGGACCTGCTTCTACTCCAACCAAAGGGGCAGTCAATTCAGAAAGTCCGCCTAATTCTATATATCTAATGCAGACCGTTTTCCCTGTTCCATCTTGTCTATCAGTTCTAATGTTGACAAAAAAACCTCGTCCACCTTCTTTTGTAGTCCCAAATACACTAAAAATAACACCGTCAGTCATTGAATAGACTGGAACATCAGGGCCAACACCCCAATCTAATTTTGACCAACCATGTGTTTTACCTTCTTCATTTTTATCATATGTATGCGGCAACTGATTTGGTGCGGCATTTCCATCTATATAATTTTGGGCATACTCTCCTAATGGATGATAATAATACCTACTCATTTAATCACCTCAATCCTAAAAGTTCTGATGGTTTCTTTTTGTCTTTTGGAATATCTCCTCTAAAACTCCAACCAGTAAAACGATTTCCAAAGAAGATATGACATACCCATAAATTTTGATAATTACTGTTTCCACCGGGGAATCCTGTTATATCTTCTATATCGGCTGCGGAACAACCATTATAATATGTGATACCAGTTGTTCCGTCAGTGTTTTTTCCATTCCAATTTTCAGCATACTTATAGTGTGTGCCACTCATTATCATTTTTACAAATTCAACTGTGTTAATTCCTTCTATTTCTTTGTCTTTAAAAGATTCATATCTGCTCATTAAACCATCTTTAGAAAGTCCATGTCCCCAGTTCATAATTGCTTGTGCGGCGGCACTACTATCATCGTTTAACTGACTATCACTTAATCCATAAGCCCAATTTCTTGCTACTATTAGAACAGCTTGTGAAACTCCCAGTCCTGTCCAACCACATTCAGCAGCTACTACCCCTACCATTAATTTTACCCATTCATCTGAAATATTGATTTTTAAATCAGCTGCAGAGCCACTACCAGTATCTTTAATCCCACTAGAGTAAATAGGTGTTTGCATCATGAAAGCATAAGAATACCATCTACTGATTCTAATATCTGGGTCTAATCCATTTAAAGTTTGTGTGTTTACTTTTAAAATTTCACCGCTTGAACCATAAGGGTAATAGATACCATTATCATCAGGAATGCCAATATATTTTCCAGTGTAATCTTTTAAATTCCCCTTATCATCCATTGTAAAATGAGAATCTAAATGGTCTCTTAAAGAATAGTTGCTTCCTTTATGTCCATAAGCATCAAATTCGTCCAAAGTAATAGCTCCATACCAATACTGAGCTTTATCTGAGTTGCCGCCACCGCCATATCTTTCATAAGGTTGAATATCAAAGTGTAGATTAGAGCCTGCATATTCACTATTTGTAATACCAATATATGTTCCTTTTTTAATTTTCTCTCCAGCTTTTAATTCTGGAGAGATTTGTTCCATTTCAATATAGGTGAAAAAAACAGGATATTCATCTGCAGTTCCACCTTGTAATTTAGCTTGCATTCTTGAATAGCCACAATCTGTTGTTCTAACAACACAACCATATTTACTTACGCCATCGCCGCCGAACCAACCAACATTTTGAATAGTTCCATTAGTCATTGAATAGACTTTTTGTCCACCACCTACGCCAAAGTCCATTTTACTAAAACCATGACTAGTGTATGTATGCGGTCTTTGGCACGGGGTAGCATCATCATCAATATAGTGTTGAGCATAGCTTCCTAATGGATGTGCAAAATAATTACTCATTTTATCACTCCTTAATCTTTAATTGGGTCAATTAGATAATATCCTTCAGCTAAACCAGATGTATCAGTAGATGAACCTCCGCCGCCAATAGAAGAAATACCATTGGACAATTGTTCTAGTAAATCCCACAAAGATGTATCAGTAAGATTACCATTTTGGTCAATAGCATAAAGATTACGAAAATCCATCCATACTTTACCATCATTAGCCATAACAATTTTAGCATTATTAATTCTTACTTCATCCGGCATTAATCCGAAACTAGACATATTTAATTTTCTGCCATAATAATCTGATACTGTGCCGCCAATATACAAACAGCCATTTTTTAAAATTGACAAAATATTTTTATATACTATATCACCATTACTTTCTCCAGATAATGCGGACATAAAAATGCGTTCAGCACCAGCAAGAATTGTTTCTCTTGAAGAAATAATAGAAGCATCTGTTGGTTTATTTTCGTTATAATTTGTGGTATTAGTTGTGGTGTTAGCAAAAGCATCCTTGATAATATTATATAATTGAACATACCCTTGTCCTGTGCAGTGAATTCCATCAGTTCTTGGAATGTTTTGAGTTTTACTATAAATGTCAATATACTTATAATTTTTAGACTTAGCAAAAGCCTCAAGATATTCGGTCTGAAACTTGTCATTTTTTTCTACGCTATAACCACTAGCATCAGAAGTAATATAAATCATTGACATGATATAAATGTTTACATTAGATAATTTTAAATTATTTTTTGCGAGTATAGTTTCAATAGTTTCTTGATATAATTTAAAGTAATCTTCTTTTGAATATCCTATATTAACATCATTAACACCAAAAAAGAATGCTAAATTTTTAGCTTTTTTAATAGCATCGTTATCATAGTAAGCAGTATGTGGAACTCTATTATGACTATCAACAGAAGCACTACCAATACCGATTGCTCTTTCTTTTAATGGAGTTGTAGATAATCCAACTGTAATAGAATCGCCAATAATTACAAAGTCTGTTGAATCAATATCAACTACTGAAGAACTTGAAGCACCATAAGTTTGAATTGATTCAACCTTGCTTTTTTCTTCTGTTTGTTTTTCATTTTCTTTTTCAGTCTCTTCTACACTTACTTCTGAACTTTCATCGTTTCTTACGACTTCTGAGCCACCATGAATAGCTGTTTTGTTATTGATGAAAATACCAACTTCATCTGTTTTGACTTCAGATGTGGTTAATTCAATTTGCTTTCCTGTTAATTCTTTTGCCGCCCAGTATTGATAACTTACGCCTTCATAATTTCCGTTTATTTTATAAAGCGAATAATCGGTTTTAATATCGGTAGCTTGTCCGACCGCAAGGTCTTTAATATTCCAGCACGTTATTGTTTCTACTTGAATATCATCTGCTGTTTCAATGTGAGCATTTGGCTCATTTCCCTGAAGAAGTAATGCCTTTACAGGATAACCTGCCTTAATTAAATTATTTTCTCCATCTTTCACCCTATATAAGGAAGTATTATAAATACCAATTGGTGTGCTATCAGAAAACTTTTGGTCTAATAATTCTGGCTTAATTTTACCATCTTCTAATTCTGATTCTAAAAATTCAATACGATAAATAGCATAAGATAAGACAATTTCTATAACTTGTCCTTCATCTACTCTTGTAATTCGTGTTCTATCGTTGTTAAAATAATAATAAATAGAATTGCCGTCAGAAATATTATTAACTTTGTATACGGTAATATAGTATTTTTTTTCTTCCGGTTCTTCATCAGCAAGTAAAGAAACACTTTCTTCCGGTTTGTCTAATCCGGCTTCATGGTCGGTATCTGGAATTAAATTTCCATCACTGTCATAATTCTCACTTAAAATACTATAATTTTTACCATCGGTATATTGCTTTACAATTTCAGTAAGAGTTGAGTTTTCACTTAAAGAAACAATTGTAGATTCATAGATATAATAGCCGCCAGAATACTGATACTCTGGTTTTGCCGAAATTGTTTGTCCATTATTATCTGATTCAAGAACTTTATTAGTAATGAACATTTCACCTGTAAGACTTAATCTAGCAGAATAATCCCCCTTAACATCAGCATAATCTGAAGCTGTTTCTGTTTTAAAAATTGCTTGTCCACTATCATTATACAAGTAGAAACCGACATTTTGATTTGTTAATTCATTTTCTTGACGATAATCACCTGTTAAATTAACAACTTCACCAGAACGAAATTCATAACCTGCTCTTAGTCTTACGTTATTGTTTTCAATAAGACTTAAACCATATTTATTAAATCTTGTGAAATCCACCAATCCAGATGTGCTTGTAGCCGGACTACGATAAGCAGAAATACCATCTTTGTCCCACAAGAAATAGATATAATTTCCATCAACTATTTGAATCTTAGAAGCGTCTAATTGTCCAAATTTAATATAGTCGGCATTAATACCATTTGGACCAACACCCATGTCCCAAGTTTGTCCACCGTCTTTAGAAAAATATAATCCTTCACCAGTCAGCTTATATTGAGAAGATTTGTTGTCAATTCCCTTGCCAGTTGTTCCTTCTTCATTTACGGTAATATTATCATCATTTGTATTAATAAGAGTTAAATCTCCCTCAAATAAAGTGCCTTGTAAGCTTTCTTTTGAAATATATTTTGTTGCTGTAAAATTTGCCGCTCTTTTATAAGTATTTTCATTGAAGCTTAATGATTGAACAGACGCTGTAATAGATTCAAATAAATCTTCAAAAGCAGAGGTATAATTTTGAACTTCAATTGAATTTTGTTGTGGATTATCTAAATTATAATTAATAGCTGAAATCAAAACTTTCTGTCTATTAGGCAAACCAGTTTTTTCATTAATTCCAAAGAAGTCAATATCTTCAATAAAAGTAGTATCGGCTAATTCAAAAGTATAATCTTCATCAAGAGAACTTAAATCAATAACAGAAATATTATAAGTTAATTGCGGCTTACAAGAATCTGCTAATACACTAACCGCCGCCCAATAATATTCATTATCCGTTAAATAATCACTATCAGTCCAAGTTCCCTCTTTTATATAAGGTTCATACTTTTTATAAAATTTATCGCTAATATCATTAATTTTATTTAACCATTCAGAACGCTTTAATTTCCAAACTTTTACTTGTTCATACATTCCTTTATATTGCCCGGCTTTACCGTTTGTAGTATAAAGATTTTTTTGAATTATTTCTTGTCTAAAGTCTTCCCAACTTTCAAAAGGAGGTGTATAGTCCTCATCTTCAAACCCCTCTATCATTAGTCGCCAGAATAATTCTCCACGACAATAAGAATCGGCATATTTAGTTAATAGTTCTTTTTGTATCCCAAAAGGAGTTAAATCTTTTTCATATTTTTCATCGTATTCAACACTTTGGAAATTATAAACATAATCGCCTTTTTCGTTTTTTTCTCTATGGATTAAATTAAAATAATTGTCGCTGAAAAATAAATCTTCTACAAGTCCCCAGAGAATTGTTGCTTGTTCTTTTAGTTTTAATAAATAATTTTTATAGGAATCAGATGTCGTATAATCATTAGATTCATCATCTGTTGTATCTTTATTTAATTGTTTAATTTTAAATTGATACATTCTTTGCGAAATCTTTTGTCGCTCTTCTAGTGCGGTTGTAATGCCTTCATCACTAACAATATTAGCAGCTTTTAGTTCTTTCATAGCTTCGCCAGTCATGTTAATGATTAAATTAGTTAAATCGTCATATTTTTCATTATAATAACCAATAGTTGGTAAGAAAGCAAAATCTCCTTTATCAATTCCATATAAGTCTCTTACAACCTGTTCAGCATTTAGTAATCCTTTTTGAGTATAATAAGAAAAGTCCATAATATAAGAATTTTTTCCAATATTGTCTTCAGCTGTTTCAATAGAACACATACCTGTTTTGGATAATTCACTATCAACATTTTCTACATAGAGTTTTGTTGTTAAAGAAGAAGAATCTACTGTTCTTGATATACTAGGCAAGTTTTTTTCATATCTAAAACCAATTTGTTGAACGCCGCCTTTTTCAGTCATAAAGAAAACGTGCTTTTTCATTTTGCCATTTTCATCTAAAAGAATTTTGCCGTTTTTATCAAATTCTATATAAAATTGTGGATAAATTTCAAAAACTTTAGACAACTCTTGAATCAAATTAAAACGATTTGATTTTTCTTGTGATAAGGTTCTAATTCTTCTTGGATGTTTTTCTGTCTGAAATCTATATGGACAATAACCTAATTTTTGATAAATACATTCTTTATCAAAATCGCCGCCAAAAGAACAATCACACCAACCATTTTGATAGGTTGCTTTTGTAGCATCATAATATTGACATTGTGTTAAATCAATCTTAGCCGTGATAATTTCAATATCATCTTCGGTATAAACAGTGGGGTCAGTAGCTTCTAAATAATCTTTTACTTTAAAAGTGTCTTTGTATTCATATTTATTGGTTTTTGGATTTAAGAATTTCATTGCTTCTACAAAGTATTTCTGAACACCATAAGTTTCCCCTAAAGTAATATCAGTTTCTGTTAGCAAGTCCTTTTCATGAACCAAAGAGCAATAAACCCCTTTTGAATCCGGCAATTCAAATAATTCATTAGACTGCCGCCCGTTCAATATGTCAAAATCTCTACCAGTATATTTATAAACAAAATAATTATCGTCAAAGTCCATTAAGCGATTTCCATTTACATCTTGTTCTTGTGGTCTAACAGTGGTATAATCTTCTTGAATAAAATCGTGTCCACGTGTAAAAGCTTCAAATAATTTTAATTCATAAAGATTTACAGATTTTCGTTTTTGTTCAAATTTTAAAACACATTCTAATGTCTTTCTTTCACCAAATTCTAATATTTCAGCAATCTTACTTAAAAAAACGGTAAAATCTCTAACATCTGAGATTTTTGTTTTAATTTTCTCTTCTTCATAATAAACATCAAAAAATAAGAGTTTATTCTTAATTCTTTCTTCCGAACCTTTTAGGAAGAAATCTTTCAATCCAATAGCTTTAGAATCTTTATTTTTTAGAATGCTTTCTAATATTAAGTCTTCTTCTTTTAATGTATTATACCATTCTTTATCAACAGCAAAAGAAGTCATAGGGATTAAACGCCATTCGACTGGGTATTTTTCCCACTTGTTTTCAATTAAAGAATCTCCATCAGCTTCATGATTTAATTTTATTAGTGGCGGCGAATCTTCTTTCCAGATATGTTCACCAGTAAAATCTAAATTAAGAATTTGGTCTAAATAAGTGAAAAACTCCTCTGGAGAATAATTCGCTTGGTCAATTTTTACATAATTGTAATACTTGTCTGATAAAGTCATAGAAGTAGGAACTTGTCCTTTTGGTATTTGAGCCTTAATAATTAATTTCTTTTCATCAATAATTACGCCTTCTTCAGGCTTTTCATACAAAGGTTTTTTTGTTGTTCTTGCGTCTTTGCCGGGTTTAAAAACTAACTTATAATTACTAAAATCATTAATATATTCTAAAGCAGTAATGGAAGATTCTGGATTTACTAATCCACCAAAAACAGATACAGTATCATAAGCACTTGAATAATTTCCATCTAAGCTAATGCCGCCATAATTAGAGCCGCCATCCGGTTCTTCAGAATTACCAGAAGATGAATCATTATCATTTAACCAAGATTGAATTTGAGCCAAAGATACACCATGAGATAATCCACCAGCACAAAGTTTATAATTATATTGTGTTGATTCATCTTTTATTAATTTAACCATCATGAAATTTTTTGCTCTTGCGGCAGTAGCATCGGCATTCATGGCAGAACTAAGATAATTTCTAATTTGGTTTACATTACCTATCGCTTTTTTTTCACCAGCATTAGAAGGATTAACACTAAAAATAGCATAATCCCCACTTAGAATAGCTTTGCCGCCATCATAATAACCTGCTTTAAAATAAAAGCCATTTCCTAATCTTGAGGTTGCTCCGACTTGACGTTTTGCTAAGCCTAAGTCATTCGTATAGTAAATGTGCTTAGTATCTTGTGCTGTTGTCCATAAAGCAGTATAAACATTGTTTAAAATAATATTATTAAACTGAATCATACTCATTGATAAAATACCTGTTCTCATAGAACCATTAGCATCTGTTTTATCAGCTGAAACATGATAATATTGATTTGTTCCAATAGGGAATAAACCGTTTTGAGTAATAGCAGTAGCACACAAACTTTTAATTTGATTTTGAGATAATTTTCCTTGCTTCACAACAAAAGCAGTGGCGGCAGTGCCAGTCTTCGTGTAAGGTTTAGGGCTAATAAGCAGCAGTCCCGAACCTCTCTTTACGGCAGACATAGCTCCATCTAATTGTCTTGAGTTATAACTAACTGATACACTTGCCATTATGAACTTTCACCTCCAGATTCTTCTTCATCTTTATCATCTGTTTCTTTTTTAAGTTGTTCTAACCAAAAGATTCCATAATAATAGTCATTAATAAATAAAGCATAAGCCATAGATTTGGTGTCATTACTTTTTGGTAGCATAACATTAAAGAATAAGGGGTCTATACTTGAGGTTGTGCCTTTCCATACAGGTTTAGCATCTGTGAGTAAATCTCCATCATTTAATGTATAGTCATAAGTTTCTGAGCTTCTGTCTTTTTTATCCTCGTCTTCTTCTTCATTATCATCACTTGCGGCGAATAGCATTAGTTGTTGAGATTGAGCTTTTGTTGTTGTTGATTTCTTATAAGTTTCATAACAATAGTCTAAATCAACGTCTCCTGTAATGCCATCAATTCTACCTGTGCGACTATATTGAAATATAACATACTTTCCTGTATATGCTGTAAGTTTCCCATTAGTTCCAAACTGAGCTACCCAAATTGGATATTTTTCTTTGTTTTCAGTAGACAGGACATTTTCTAATCCACTAGCAAAAGAATAAATACCGCACGTATAACCTTGTGATTTCATATATTCACAAAAAGCAACACTTAATTCATTTATATTATTAATGTTGCTACTTTCTTCTACATCATAGAAAACTGGATAAGTTAGATTTTTATCTTTTATAGTTTCAATACATTTCTTTGCTTCTTCTACAGCATCTTCAGCGGTTTGAGCATAGCTATACCAGTATATACCATAAGGAATGCCGTTTTCAGCACAGCCGAGAGTATTGTTATTGAATTGTTCATCAACAGAATTTTTTCCATATCCAGCACGAATTATTACAAAATCCACTTTCCCAGATTCTTTTACTTTTTTCCAGTCAACTTTTCCTTGAGCAGAAGATACATCAATTCCTTTTGCTTTAATATTTCCATCATTATCTCCTTGCCCTGAGCCACTAGAATCTTCGATTTTCCATCCAACAGCTTCAAGAAACTTGTCTGAAAAATTCTTATTATCTACTTTATAAATTTTGACTTCTGCTTTGTCAACCAAATAGTTATTATTATCTTCTCCCTCAGACCATAATTCTAATTTAACTCCACTATAATCTGTTTCTCCATAATTAATAGTTTTTGTTGACTCAATAGAAACAGTCATTGGTTCTGAATCAGAACGAATTCCAATATAAGGTGTAGTAATATTAGCTTTTGCCTTAAATAGTAAATAAGCATTATCTGGAACATCAGCTTCTGGGTTCTCCACTTCGTCCCATGTCCAATAACCATCTTTTTTCTTGTAGTGTAAAGTTGTTGTTAAAGGAGCATCGGAATTGCTTTTATCATTAAATGGAACAAAAGTTAAAGTATTCATATCTTCAAAAATATCAGCAAAAGAAATAAACTTATCTGTATCTTGTCTGCTACTAACTCCACTTAAAGTGTAATTGCCATCAATATCAACTGAACCTTGTCCAATAATAATTTTATCTAAATTTACATTATAATTTTTAGTAAAAACTTTATTTTCAATAATCGCTGCAGTAGCCCATGTTTTATATGCGTCTGCCGCTAATTCAGTATAAGAATTTTGCTTATCTTTTGGAATATCTTTTTTTTCATTTGTATAAGCTCTATAAATTAAATAATTATAATCATCTTCGGCATTACAATTTGTCCATTTTGAATATAATTCTGAAACATTCTTGTCATATTCAGCAATAGCATTTTTTAAATAATTTTTAAAATCATCTTCTGAACTTTCAGTTGTTAATTCTTTTAAATCACAACTTAAAAGAAAATTATTATAAGATTCTAAAGCTTTGGTATATAGTTCTTTTTCATCCTCATTAGCTCTATGGACAGTATTTTCTGTATCATTTCTAAAAGTAATTGAATAATCGATAATAATCCAGTTTCCTGTGCTAATTCTAATGGCATAAACTTTATCTTTTTCAATATTAATTTCATTAGCGGACATTCCAAAATTTAAACAATAATCAGACGAAACAGTTCCCTCTAAATCCATATCATATCCTTTTACAATATTAGGGCTTAAAATCTCTAAATAGAAATCACTAATATTTTCATCAATAGTTTCGCCTGTGGTTTCTTCTGTCATTTCATTTGTAGATTTAACGCTTACTTCTAAAAGATTAGCGTAAGAGCCAGTATTATACTCACTTGTATCATTTTGTGTAAGCGATTCCCAGCCAGTTTCTTTGGTAATTTTTTCGCCGTTTTGAACTAAATTTTTTGCTAAAGTAGGTAAAATAATTCTTGTGTCGTCTTTTGAACACACTCGAAAATCTTTGCCCACATCAGTCTTTATAATTTCATTAATTTCTTTTTCAGAATAGATATTTTCATACTCTTCTGCTTTATTGTTATAAATTTTACAATAGATTTCTGAATTTAAGTTAAATTCGGTTCTGTCAGTAATAGAAATTTTTCTTGCGGCATAAACTTCGTTGTCGCCCAATTCTTCCATATATCCGTCATAATAAGCAGGATACCATGTAAAATCATCAATAGTTCGTGTATTTGGTTTAACATTAACAGAATAAGTTGTATCACCATCTGTTTTTAATTCATATTTAGTTGTTAGTTTAGATTCTTCTGGAATTGCTGCGGTAGCCCAATAGATTAAAGTGTCTTTATTTTTTAATTGTTCTTTTAATGCTTCGTCCCATTGAGAAACTTTAATAACGTAATGACAATTATTATTTATTACCGTTCCAGATTCATCAATTAAAATTTTGTCGCCGTCTTTAAAGAAAATAAATTGAATTAAATCTGTAGGACTTTTTGATTTCGGCTGTAGAGCATATTGTTTATTATTTTTATTTTTTTCATAACTGCCATATAAGGCTGGTTCTTCTGTAGCCTTATAAGCATTTGTATAAACATTGCCATAAATAAAAGATAAATCACTATATGGAACATAGATATAATCGCCGCTTAATTCTACCATTTTACTGTCGTCCAATAGCTTAAAACCATTATCTTTGTAATAATTATCCCAAAAAATTTCCTTTTCTCTTGCTGAATCATCGCCCAATTCTAAAGCTCGTTCTTCATCTGTAAAAATATTTACTAGAGTAGCTTCTTTTAGTTCATCAAACTTGCCGTTTTTTTCAACAATACTTTCATAGTATTCACTTTCTTTGTTAAAATCTTCTGACTTTACGCCTAAAGTAATTGGATAAGCTTTAATTTTTCCACCAAATTGTGATAAAGGAATTTTATAGAAACGTTCTTCTTTAAATTCTGTAAAATCACCAGTATTTAATTCTGGTTTATAGTCCCATACACTATCTTCAAGAATTGTATTCATAAAGACACCTAATTCATCTACATTGTTATATAGCTCTTCGTCAAAAGTAATTCCATAACCTGTTCTAGATAACTCATCAATAAAACTATCTTGACAAGTAAAGGTCTTTATTAAACATTTAAAATTCTTTTCTTCTGAAATCTGTTTTACATAAAATTCTAACCAGCTGTCTTTATAAAATAACTTTACTTTTTGTTCATTATAAAGCATATCAATGAATTCGTTTTTAACATAGTCTCCTTTCTCTGAGTCAAAGAACTTAGATGGCATTTTAAAAGTTAATGTATTAGTTCCTTTAATTTCTTTTTTTAATTCAATTTCTGTCGCTTTGCCGCCATAAGTCATGTTAGAACTACCAATAGTCGCTAAACGTCTTTCATTTTTAATACCATTATCACCTAAGTGTTCTTCCCAAATGCTCAATTCATATGGATGTTTTTGAATTGACATACCTTTTCTCTCACCTCTTATTAATAAAACAGTGGCGTATATTTAATCTGTGCCTTATTTAATATATCTGCTAAGCCCCAATAAAGTGGCGGAAATAAATCCCAAATGTAATTACAAGCATACCACCACCATTCGTTAATATCACCTTTAATTCCTATTGCTGGTGCGGCATTAACTCTCCAATATTGCTGTAAAGTCTTTAAGAAGCCATATTCTAATTGCTGTTCTCTGCGTTTATATAGCTGATAGCCAAATTTATCATCTTTTGGTAAGGCGGCGATTTCATCATCAAACCAATGCCGGAATTTTAATGCTTCATCAATTTTTGCATTTGTATTTAAATCAGTTGTTTGTTTTTTCAATTTAAGCAAATATTCTTTGGCTGCCAAATAGTAAATAAAATTAAATCTTTGTTGAATACTCTTGTATTTACCACTATCACCACTATAACCCCAATCAAAAGGTCTAGCATCTAACCAACGCTTGCCACCCCACAAGTCTTCATCACATACAGGAGCAACTTCAATCAAAGACCAACCCGGTGGCAATTTGAACCAGTGTCCTTGTTTTATATTCTCATTATAAATTGTTTTTTTAGGCTTGTATGTATAAAAATTAGAATAAGTTTTTTTATCTTCTTTCTTATACTCTGGATTATCTATATTATACAACATCTCTTTTTCTGTGTCAAGGTATAGCGTTGCATTTTTAATATCATCTGTAGTAATATCAAAATAGTCATCTGTAATCCACTGCGGCATCATGGATAAATTGAAATCATCTTGTCCATAATACAAATCTTTATTTCTTGTAATGTATTCCGGCGGATTATATAAATAATCCTTTATAAAATCATCATGTGTATAAGTATTATTCTGGAAAACAGCGGCATCCTTATACTTATCTAAAATCGTTTCTTTTAAAGTTTTCCAATATAATTCATAGCGTTCCATATCATTAATACATAAATCATAAAGTTCTTCGTATCTATTAGCATACTCAACGCCTTCTTCAAAATTTAATAAAGAATTTCCATTATTATCTTTTAGTAATGAAGATTGCCAATAAAATAATTTTATATAATGCCCTAATTTTTCTTTTGGAATCGGTTCTGCTACATAACAATGTTTAGGATGTGCTTTTTCCAATGAAACAGGAGTTGGAACATTCATTATTGTCCCATCAGGTAATTGCCACAGTGATACGTCTGGTTTTTTAAAATAGGCATTTCCATATTTTTTAGTTTCTTCCTCGGCAATGCTTTCAGTTGTTAAACCTGTCCAGTCTACTGCTGCTGGAATAGGTAATCTTTGAACATTATAACGTCTAATTTGAAAATGATTGCCTCTATCAGTCCAAAAGCTTCTTTCATTATTATCTAATTTTAATTCAAAATCTATTGGAATATCGCCCGGATTATAAACTAACAATCTACTACCAATTAAAGCGTTTTCGTTATTTAATCCCATATCCATATTAATATAATTTGTTTTAGAATATTGCGGCAAATAGATAAGCTCTTGGTCATAATCTAAAGTTGGAGTTGTTAGTAATTTAGAAGATTTTGCCCACTCAGGCACATTATCCCAATAACCTCTTACATCAATAATTGTTTTTTCTCCATCGGGAGTATTAAAATATAATTCTCCAGCTTGAACCTGTTCAATAGTCGGATAGCCGCCTTTCCACGGGGTCTCCATATTATTCTCAACATTATAGTATTCTTTAGTCTTTGTATTGTAAATTTTTTGTTTTTTCTTTTTATAGGGATTTTCTTCAATAGTATTAGTTAAAATAATTCTTTCTGGTGGTGTCTTTAAATAATAATCAGCTGCCCGAACAATATATTTGTTAAAGCCAAAAGCATAAGGAAAATAACAAATAAAATTTAAAGTTCCTTCACCCTTATATACTCTTTCACCTGTATGTCTATCAGTAAAACAAATAAAATTAAAATCTGGCTTTGATGATAATTTTGCTCTATAAGTCTTATAAGGGAGTTCATCAAAAATTAAATCCTTTAATTTATCCGTGGAAAATACTTGTGAAATTTTTCTCCAATTTTCTTCTGAAATATTATCAAAAGCAACATTACATGAAAATTCTCTTTTATCATAAGTTTGACCAAAATAATATGTGCCATCAGAACCAACAATATCAGTTGTATAATCTGTTGGGTCGGGCAACAAATTTTTATTATATCTATCACTTGAAGAAACAACTAATAAATTTAAATCTTTTGTGTGAATGTTTCCAAAGCGAAAACCAACAAAATCTTTCATCCTTTTACCTCCTACAAAAAAGACCCCTCGCCGGATTAAGGCAAGAGGTCTAAAAGTTATTTCTTTAAAATAACCGAAGTTCCAATTGGTTTGGCGGCACTCGTTATTTTTTCTTCTACTCGTTTCATCATTCTATCTACATCATAATCATTAGCAATGCTCTCTACTGTAATGTTGACAGAGACGTTTGTATCTCCATAAGTTGCGGAAACCGCATTATTAGCATTACTTGTGTTGTTAAAGATAGGTAAATTAGCTAATAATTCTGCTGCCTGTCCAATTCGTTTTGTATCTTCGGCATTTAGGAAAGCTTCCGGTTTATTCTGTGTTCCATCTACCCAAGCTGGGCCAGTATAATTTACTAAGCCACCGTCAGCATATTTGAAACCAGAAAGATTTGAAAAACTATGTGTTCCCGTTCTTTTTTTCGCTTTAGCCGCAAAATTACCTTTAGAATCTTTTGTAAGTCCACTAATTTTGCCACTATTTTTCCATTTATTATACCAGTCTTGCATTTCTTGTTGTGTGCTAAAATAATAAGAATCTGTTCCAGTAGAAAAAACATAATCTCTTTGCTTACCACTAGAGTCTTTAGAACTTTTATGTTGTGATACAGTGTTTTTCCAATCTTGCTCGCTTTGCTTTTGAGCACGAATTTTAATACTAGAAACGGCACTGGTTAAAGATTGTCCTGTAATTCCTGTGATAGGATTTGCGGCGGTCTGAGATAAACTATGCGTCTTACCTTTATCTTGCAATTCTTGAATTCGTTTTTTATCATCAGCAGTTTGATTCTTCTTGCTCTGTAAAGCCTTAAGCTCTTCGTTTTCTGCTGTGGTTAGCCCCTGAGCACCCATAGCAATAACAGTTTGAGATGCTTGGTCTGCTATCATAGAAGACATTAAACTTGAATAATAATTAGCAACTTGTCCCATATAATTCATAGATGTATTAGCAGTATCAACAATAGCATCAGCAACAGAACTTTGAGCATCAGCTAAAGCATCTAAAGCATCTTGCAATGCTTCTCTTGCTTTTTCTTGTGCTTCTGCTACTTTTTCTTGAACTTCTCCTAATGAACGGTCAGCTTCATCTGTTAGAGTTTCACTAATTGTCGCAATAGTGGCTTCTACTTCTCCTTGTGTGGTTTGTAAAGCATTAGTAAAATCAATAGTTGAAGTTGTCATATAAACTTCTCTAGCATTATAAAGTTCTTCTAATTCATCTCTATATTGTTCAAGCTTTTCAACTGTCATACTTTCTACTTCTGGATTATTCTCAAAGAACCAACTTGTCATATCTTCCTGAGAAGCCCAATTACTAATAATTTCAGCTGCTTCTTTATATAAATCTGCGGCATCAAGCACATCTTCTAAATACTCAATTTCAGCATCTCTTGCTTCTTTCTGCGTTTCATACATTTCTTTCATAGAGTCAATTAAAGAATCTACTTCATCATCTAATAATTTTTCTCTATCTTGCTGAACTTCGTCTTCTAAAGATAAAACATCCTTTTGATTAGCACCTGATGTATCACGTCTTAATAAAGCTAATTTACGTTCTTTTTGTGCTAAATCTTCATAAGAATTTTCTCTATCTCTAAGTTTACGTTGTTTTTCAATAGCTTCCTCAAGAGCATCTAGATAATCATTATCTGCTTCTTCTAAAGCACTATATTTGTCTTTTGTGGCATCAATTTCTTCTTGATATTTTTCTTTTAGAACTTCTACTACTTTATCTTGTAAATCAATTACTTTATCTCTCGCATCTTTTCTAATTTGTTCTGCTTCATCTAATCTATCTTTTAACTTGTCATTATTATCATCAATCTGGTCTAAAAGCTCATTAATTTGCTGTGTCGTTTCCATAGCATAAGACTTTAAGTCATCATTCATAGGAGCATCAGCTAATGCTTTAATATCAATCATTACTCTATCATTTATCATAGAATAATAACCAGCATAGTTCTCATCTAACACTTTTAAGAAATTTTGAACAGACTGCTCAATAACAGCATTTTCAGCTTTTGTCGCTACAGCTTCTTGATGAATTAAATCCTGATACTTTTTAACTAAATCATCAACATTGTCTTCTGATTTTAGATTCTCAATTTTTTCTTTTGTTTCATCAGCTTGTTTGCCTAATCTTTCAATTAAAGTAGTATAGTTATATAAGTGGTCAATCGCTGGTTCATACCATTCCGTTCCATATAAAGCTTCTTGTAAGTCTTTTTGAGCATCTGCTACTTTCTTTTCAGCATCAGCCACTTTCTTTTGTGCGTCTGCTACTTTGTTGGCATTGTCAGTGGTCTTCTTTTGTGCTTCTGTAGCCTTTTCTTGAGCGTCACCATAGCCAGACAAAATTTCTACTGCCGCCGATTCTCCCATTAGACCAATATTATTTAAATAGCTTTCATCGTTCAAAAGCCTATTTAAGTCTTCAATTTGCTTTTTAGAGCCGCTTATTGCATCTGAAACACTTTTTTTCTCAGCAGATAGTTCTGCTGGATTAAAGCTAACAATACCACTAGTAGGAACATATTTTCCTTGTAGTAAGTTCATTGTTTGTAATTGAGAAATAATTACATTGTTTAATGAAATTTGAGAACTTGTAGCATTTAATTGAGCTTGATATAGCTGTAATGTAGTGAGCTTTTGTTGTTCCTCACTAATAGCTTGCCGCAATTGGTCTTTTGCTGCTTCAACTAATTGGTCTTGAGTTAAAGCCAGATTTACATAAGCATCTCTAAGTGCTTCTGTATCAAGAACATAGCCATTAGAAGTTGTTTTAACATAATCATTAATATCTAACTTCATAGTTTTTAATTCATCAGCTAAAGACGAATAATCTGAAAAATTGATGAATCCATTTGTTAGTTGATTTTCAATAGCTGGTTGAATTGTTTTACTGAAAGAATTAACAATATCATCTAATTTACCTTTAACTTGGTCTTCAATAGTTTTTAAAGCACCTTGAGTATCTATTTTTAAATCCAAAGGCCCCATATCTTCAGCCATATCATAAAAAGCTTTAACTGCCACCTTAGCTTCATCACTAGTCATTGATTCTTCTAAAACATTAATAATAGATTCCTTTGCTTCTTCAATGTTTGTCAAATCAGTATTAGCAAAATCAGTAGACATTAAAGAGCTAAATTCTTTAGCAGTTAGATTATATTGGTCTTTGAATTTTAATGCGGCATCAGCAAAATCTTTGGCTGTGTCTTCTCCAAGTCTATCAGAAATATCCGCCATACTTAAAGCAAATTGATTAATTTGGTCTGTAGTCCATGTAGAGAAAACATCTTTTCCATATGTTGTAAAACTTGAAGCATCTGAAAGAGCTGAATTTAAAGCATCAATATACTGTTGTTTATATTTATCAAATTCTTCTGCATTTATTTCAGCAATCTGATAAGATTGTAATTGGGCGGCAGTTAATTCTGGAACTTTTTGGGCAAATTCAGTAATAGATTGCTTTTGCTTATCGGTTAATTTTGCTACTTCAAGTTGAGCATCAGTTAGAACTTTATAGGCAGGAATTATAGTATTAAGTGCATCCACAAGTTCTTTTTTGTTTTTATCAAAAGCGTCTGTATAAGATTGTTGAGTATATCCATATAATTGTAGTGCTAATTTTTCATCAAAATCTAAATAATCCCACCAAACTAAATTCTCTTCTGTATATTCTTCCACGTCTTCAATATTGTCTTTAACCTGCTCAGCAGCAAAATTAGACACAGCTTCAGATTCTTCCGTTGTTCCTTGAATAGTACTTGATAGGAAAGCGATTTGTTGTTTTTCAAAAGTCTCTTTAGCTCTTCTTAGACTATCAATAGAACTATTGAGCTGACCTTGAAATTTATCTACATAGACTAAAACTCCTTCGTATTTTTTAGAATCAGGATTTTCAATACCTTGTAATAAATCAGTTAAAGCTTTGAACTCTTTGGAGTCGCTCTTAAGTTCTTCATAATCTCCTAAGCCTAAAGAATTAAAAATAGTTTGCCAATCAAATACCTCACTTGCCATGCCATCCATAATATCAGCCATATAACCTGATTCGATAGCTTCATTATATTTATCTAACCGCTCCTGTGCGGCTTCTAACTCTAAATTAGCAACATTTACCGATTCAAAAGCAGCTACGGAATTTTTTAAATAACTTTCTTTTGTAGCCGTTTCAGCCATCTGCTTTTGATTATCAACCATACTTTGCCATAATTCAGCTTGAACTTGCAATTGTCCAGTCGTCTCATCATAACACGTTACAATTTCAGGAAATTGCTCTCTGATTTGAGAAACTAATTCATTATATCTTTCTTGTTCTTCAGTTGTTTTAACTTGTTTAGAATTCAAAGCTTCATATTCTTCTTTTAAATCACTCATGGATTCTGCTGAATCTTTTGCTTCTTTAGCATCAGTTGTCGCTGAGTTTGCTGTATCTTCTAACTCTTCTAAACGCTTTTTTGCTGCCGCAAGTCTGTTTTCAATTTTGTTATCTTCAATTTCTTTTATTTTGTTTTTAATGGCTACCACACCAGCAGTTATTAATGAAATAATTGCTGTAATAGCTAAAGTTGTAGGAGCAACGCTTTTAATAAAACTTTTAGCACCTTGAATTCCCATGCTTGTAAATATTTCAACAACTTGTGGAATCATCGCCACCAATGGTGCTCCTCCAGTGGTAGCAAAGGCAGCAAAAGGATTATCAGCTAATAATCCGGTTGTAACCGCTGTTGTAAAAGCGGTTGAAAAAGTTTGTCCATAAACAGCACCACGAGCTTTTATTAAAGATTCTTCGTCAGCGTTTTCAAGCACAGATAAATCGGCTTCATATTGGTCAATTTCAGTATCTATATTGTCAGTTTGTTCAATATTTTCAGTTATATTACCGAGCAGCTCATTAAGCTGTCCATCTATTCTTCTTCGTTCACCTAATATATTCTGTAGCTGTGTTTGTTCTTGTTCCATTAATTGATAGTCTTGCTGGTATTTTTCGTGTTCTGTAGACAACCAACTTTCAGAAGAAGAGGATGATTTTAGTAAATATACAATTTGTTCGTCTTTAGCATTTTTTGCCCACTCAGTCCCTAAATGCTGTCTTACAGCACTAATACGGTTGCTCATAGACTGCTTTCGTTTATTTATTGAAGATTGTAATTCAGCTGCTCGATTTTCACTATTTAATTCTTCAAGTCGAGCTTTTAAACGCTCAACCTTTGCTTCTGCTTCTGTAGTATTTGCTTGTATATTAATTTTTTGTTCTTTTAAATTATCAATTTCTTGTTTTAACTTTTCTATTCTTTGTTCACTATCAGAACTTAATCCTATTTTTAATTTTAAACTCTCAGGAATAATTTTTTGAGATATTTTCTCAAAAGCATTGCCAATTGATGAGTTTATTGTTGCAATAGTTGAACTCATTCCTTTGACAATATTTGTAATAACTGTTTTTCCAAAAATTAAAAATGTCGCTGCTAAAGCTGCATAATCCCAACCAGATAAATCATTTAAAGATTGTAATAAATTATTGGCTGAATCTGCCGCTTTTTTAAAGAAATCACTGTTAACAAATGATTGTCTTAAAGTTTCCCATGAATTTTTTAATCTTTTGGTTTTAAATTCAATGGTTTCCATATTTTTGGCAAATTGTTGTTGTGATTTGCCTGCCGAGTTGTATGCCGCATCAATTAATTCCATTGTGCGGTCATAATCACTCATCATCTTTATTTTTAAAAGCGATTCGCTACTTCGCTTCTTCTTATTCAGAACTTATAATTTCTTATAAGAAAAGGTCATATCTTATCATTTCTGAAATTTCCGCTTCAGGACGCTTGTCCCTAAAAAAATGACCGTCGAACCTTCACCTAAGCGGTGCTTGGCTGCTGATTATCCAATCTTAATAATTTTTAACTTTCGCACATAAAATTTTCTTTTTATGCTGTAGTTTATTAAGCTCTAAGGATTTTCCAGCAATTCAAATATTGTTGCCTGATTCACAAGCAATAAATCTTGATTGTTCCGGACTAATCACGATTCATGGCTATAGCCTATATCATAAATACTTATACGTTAATCCATTAAAACATTTACCATTTCTTCTAATAGTATTCCTCATAGAACCCGGTAGAATTCCAATTTGTCTCGCCGCATCACTTGCGTTTAAATATACATTTAAAAGTTCTCCTTTGTCATTATATTCTCCAACTTTTCTAAAATCCCAAGCATTAGTTTCATCTGCTGCTTTTTGCATATTTTCTTGGTGAGAAACCTCTTCTAGATTAGATAGTCTATTGTTATGCTTATTGCCGTCAATATGATTAATATCTGTATTTTCTTTTTTATAATTTTTAAAAGTTTCCCATACAAGGACTTGTCCAAGCATTTTCTTTCCTTTTATAAGATAAGAAATATAGCCACAAACAGACTTATGTCCTTTTAATATTGTCTTTTTAACACCTTTTACTCTTCCTAAATTAGAAACTAAATAACCTGTATCTTTGTATTCTTTCCAAATTTCATTATCTAATTCTTCTTGTGTAAAAACGATTTCATCAAACTTGGGACTTTCAGGAGTTTTATCTAAATGTTTATTTTGAGCATTTTCTAATTCTGTTGCCCATCTTAGATTAGAAATATCATTATTTAATCTATCTCCATCAATATGGTCAACATAAGGTTTGTTTTCTGGATTAGGAATGAAAGCTTCGGCAACCAATCTATGAACCGCCTTGTTTCTATTCATTCCATCTTGTCTAAGATTGATATATCTATAAGAATGTAAAATTGAACCATTTAATGTCCTATTTGTTTTTAAATTTCTAATACGACCATGCGGATTTACCACATAAGAAGTTTCTTTCCCATCTAGAACAATTCGTTTTTCATCAGGTTCAATTTCCGTGATTTCTTGTCTTCCGACTATATTTTTAGAAATCTTTTTATTAAGTTTAATTCCATTGTTTGTTGTTTTGTTTTCTCTTCTTTTTCGCCAAGTATTATTACTATTTTCACTAGCACTAATCCATTTAATGTTATCAATTTTGTTGTTAGTTTTATCTCCATCTATATTAATAGTGTAAGGCAAATTTTCTGGATTAGGAATAAAAGCGGTTGCCACTAATCTTTTTACCGTAGTTGTTCTGTGTTTTCCGGCAATATTAAGGCTAACTGACCCATTACTACTAACTTTTAACTCATTATTAGTTTTGCTATTAATAACAATACCTTCATCTGTGATAATATAATCAGTTTCTACTCCATCAATAATAATTTTCTTTTCCATATTTTTTCTCCTTGTAAACTTAATAAAAATTAATTTCTACCTTCTCTTTCAAATGGTTTTTACCACTCTACTCTTCCGATAGTCTGTGAGCGTTCTTCTTTTAAGAAGCTCCGTTGCGGATTGTTCCTTTTTAATGATATTACTTTACCTTGGTCATTACCCTCGCCACATTGTCATTACTAACAATGTTTAGTTATTAAAAAGTTATTGAATATTCCCGACAATTAAGAAGGTTTTTAGTTATTCATATTATAAAGCCGTGAAAAGCAGTGGACAACGAGATTTATCGTCTACTACCCTAACTATAATTTTTATAGTTTAGACTATATCTTCACTTTCGTGCTTTTTACTTCGATTTTAAAAAATCTACTTCCATAAGGAATAGTCGTTGAACCGTTAGCTATAATATAGCTCAATTGGCTGCGGATTTTTTTAATATAATACGATATTACCATACCTTGGTCATTACCCTCGCCACAATATTATTACTAATATTGTTTGGTTGTATTACATAATAAAAGTTCCCGCAATTCAAAAAGTATTACGCAACCCGTATTGTTTTTCAAGCTGCAACAGTTGCAATATATCTTTGAGAGTTTCTTGATAATCCTTGCCAATTCTTAGAAATATCTAAAAATACATCATCAATATTTCTAAATTGTCCACTACTATCTTTTAATGAAACCCCAATAGATTTTAATGCTTTATCTACATCGTTGTAATTTAAATCGCTGAATTCTGATTCAGAAGTTCCAGCAACATTTTCTTTTAGCTCTGTAAATCTTGCAATGATTGATTTCATAGCTGTCAATTATCTTCTATAAGAAGCGTTAATTCTTACACGTTCTCTTATGAACTGCTTTATATTTCTATAAAGTTGAGACTATATCTTTATATCTAATTTTTTAAACCACTTGGTTTTATTTTTAATAGTCGTTGAACCTTTTTCAGTTAATCTGAAATTAGGCTGCGGATTACCCAATCTTTAACCTTTTTACTATACTAAGGTTATTAATCTTACCACTATGCTATCACTATCATAGTTTAGTAGCTAAAGCTCTAAGGGCTTTCCCGTCATTTTAAAAGATTTTTTATTGGCTAGCTTTTAACCAATATTCTCAGCAGATTCCTGAGTTGTTTCTACTGTTTGTGTTAAGAAAGCAGCAGTGGTTTCAAGAGCCATACCTGCTGATTCAGAAATAGTTTTTATATTAACTTTATATTACTATAAAGAATAGACTATATCTTACCTAAAAGGTTATTTCATTTCGCTTAATAAGCTACTCCCTTTTGAAAAGGGATAGTCGTTGAACGATTTTATTCGCTGCTGATTGTCCTATAAGGAGTTTCCAGCAATTAGAAATATTTCAGCACCTATTTCTTGATGCTGTTCTACTCATAGCATTAGCAATGTCGCTACATTATATTTCATTAAAATTCGATTCTATTTTAATGCTTAGAGCCTTATATTACTATAAGGTTTAGACTATATCTTTTTCAAAAAATTTTTCAAATATCTTTATTCTACTCTGTTTCCAGATAGTCGTTGAACTTTTTATTATAAAAAATAACACAGCTGCTGATTGTCCTATAAGGATTTCCCAGCAATTAATTTCTTTAGACGCTAACGATTGATTTAACGTCTGCCGCCGCCACAGCAGCTAATTCAGAATATACGTCTACTACTCTATCTGCATCTGACATTTCAAGTTTGAAACCTCTTAAAGCAGAAGTCAAATATTTAGTAGATTCTGTAAAACTTTCTTGTGCCAATGTTGCTAATCTTAAAGTAGATTCAGTTAATCCCATTGATTCTTCCAAACTTAGCGTTTCTTTCTATAAGAATCACTACTTTCCTATACTGTTTAAAAAAACAGCTCTATATTTCTATAGAGCCAAGATTATATCTTACCTAATAAGGTGATTCACTTCGCATTGTTTAATACTACTCCCTTTTGAAAGGGGATAATCGTTGGACTTTTTATTTTTTAAAAATAACTTAGCTGCGGATTGTCCAATCTTTTGCCTTTTTACTATACTAAGGTTATTAATCTTACCACAATATTTATTGTTTAGTAGCAAAAGCTCTAAGGAGTTCCCCGCAATTCAAATCGTTTCAGAGCATAAGTAATTATTAAAGTTCTTTCCATCTATATCCACAACTTGTTCCATTGCGTTTTGCGGCACTTGAAATAGCACAAGGAGATACTCCCATTTCTCTCGCCGCAACAAGCAAACATATTGAATCAATACATTTTGTTGTGCCGCCATAAAAGAAGCAGATTTATGCTGGATTTACTTTAATAATTTGTCCTTTATGGACATAGAGGATTCCCTGTTGGACGTAGAGAGCACTAGATTGAATAACATCTTTAGTATTTTGTCCCATCTTCTGTGCCATGTCGGCATATTGGTCATAAAATCCCCACATATCTTCCACAGAATAATCGGAAACCATAGCAATAGATGCTAGTGCTTCGTCCAATTCTACTACATCGTTATACGTTTGTAAAATAGCATTCTTGACTCCATATAGAACATTTTGAAATGAAATAAAATATTTAATTCTATTTTTAAAATCTTCAAGAGAAGAATTTAGTTGTTGTTGTCTTTCTAATGTGTCTCCTATTGCCGAAGCACTACGTCTTTGAGCATTAGTAGCGTTTTCAGTTGATTGAGCGACATTATTTTGTGCTTCGCTAATAGCTTCTAAGCTCTGTCTTACTCGCTGATTTGTTGCTTCAGTTTGTTCCTGTTCGACATTCTGTAATTGTCTTTGTGCCTCATCCCTTTGGTTCACATAAGAATCCATTGAATAAGTATCTTGGTTTACTAAAGCAGAATGTCCGGCGTTTCTAAGTTGCCCCACAACTGCTTGACGATTTTGTTTAGCCCCGTTTACAGTAGCTTGTAATTCTTTTATCGCTTCGGTCGCTTGTTCAATTGTTTGGATGCCAGTTGTGTCAATGCCCATTTCTGACAGAATGTTTTTAATCTGTTCTAATTTGTTAATATTTGCTTGGTCTGTAAGCTTTTCTAATTCATTTAATTCTTGCTGTAAATTTTCTTTATTTAAAAATTGAGTGTTTTCTTTATTTAAATTGCTAATTTGTTTTCGATAATTTGCTATATTTTTTCTTGATTCTTCTTCAGCTTTTCCGGGCAGCACACTTTTGGATTCTTGTTTTAAAGCGTTAGTTTGGTCTGTAAGTTTATCAATCCTATCGTATATAGCATCTAATTTTGAGCTTGCTTCTGTTTGTTTATCAACCTGACTTTTGGCTACAACATATTGATACATTTTACTATAATCAATAGGCTTGCCGTCTGCTCCAGACACTTTATTTGTTTTCAATAGATTATAAGCATCATTAAAGACTCTACGCAATTCATTTGGTAATTCAGAAATTACTTTTTTGTCTTTTGAAACCTTTTCCCAAATCTTTAAAAAATTGCCTTTTGTATCTACTCCAGATAAAGCTCCAATGTTATTTAATTTTTTAATTACATTTTCACTTAAAATACCATTTTTAGACATATCTCTTAATGCTACCAATGGTGAAGAGATATTATTTTCTCGAACTTCAGTCGCCGTTAAATATTTTCGTAATCTATCCGAAACACTGACTTCTCCGGCTGCTTGCTTTTCTAACTCCTCAATGTTATTATTCTTTTTAATCTCAGCAATTTCATTTTCTATTTCAAATCTTTTTTGATTAATAACATTAGCTTTTTCTCTAACTTCTACAGCCTTTTGTTCTTCTTTAGTAATTTCATTTTCTAATCGAGCAATTTCTTCTAAGTTTTCTCTATACTTCTCTGAACTAATTACTCCTGCTTGGTCAATTGCTTCTAATTGAGCGGTTCTATTAGAAATAGTTCTCTGCTTATTAACTCCTAATAAGTTAATAGCTTTCCCTTTATCAGACCCAGTTAGATAGTCAGCAACATTTTTTTCACTATTCCAAATTTTATTAATATTTTGAACTTGTGCCGCTACTCTCGCACCTAACGATTCTAATGTCTTTACGTTCCTTTTCATCCCATCTGAAAAGCCAGTAGTAAGCTTTTTAGCAAGTGTTTGAGATACTTTTTCTCCTAACTTGTCTACTTGTTTATTAAAATCTGCCAAATTACCAGTAGATAAAGCTTTGGATAATTCTTGTGAAATTTCAGTATCTAACTGAAAATCAATTTTTGTTTGCCCATTCTTAAACTCAATTCCAGAAAAAGCTTTTGTAAAACGCAAGTTAGAATCCTGAATAATTTTGTTTAATTCAGTAATTTGTGTCTTTAATTCGCTTTTTCTTCTTTTAAAATATTGCAATTGTTCATCTGATAAAATTGCTAAAGTTGGGTCGTTGGCGGTCTGTCTTACTCTCCCTAAAACAGTCTGAATTTTAGTATAAAAATTCTCTACTTCTTTTTGTGCTTTTTTAAGTCCAGTAGTATCTGTAATTCCTTCTGACATGATTCGATTATAATTATTCGCCGCTAGTTCTAATTTATCAAATTCATTGGTTAGCCTTTCCAAAGCTTTAGTATCTACTGCACCTCTTAGGCTTTTAGTCATATTTCTAAAGCCATCAATAATTTGTCGGGTATCTAATTGTCCTTCTATCGTATAAACTTTTTTATTTGCCATTATCTCACCTCACAAAAAGGCATTTAAAATTTAACTATAATTCCTTTAAATTTTACCTTTAAACCACCCACTAGATTCTCATTAATTTCTCTAGGAAAGCGTTCGCCGCCTAATTCAAAACTATAAGCTCTAATGGGATAATGTTGATTTCTACCTGCTTTATTTTTTTTGTATCCAACACCACCTTTTCTTGCTCTTGGTTGTAAATTCGTGTCAATAGGTAAATAGTTTTTAGTAGGGTCTTCCAGATTGATATGTTCTACACTTGGAAAAATCCCTTCTAAACTAAAAAGTTGTTTATTTTGTTGTTTTAATTCTAAAGCCTGCTGATATGCTGTTGCCAATATATAAGAAGCCGGAACTATTCGATTGTTTATATAATAAAAAGCGTTTCGTGTTATGCTGCTTAATTCCCCTTCTAAACTTCGAGAAGCAGAACGTAAAAAAGTATCAATAAAAAGATTAAATCCTTCGGACAGTTCTTCTTTTGTGAAGCTGTTAACTCCAAAATAAGACATTATTTCTTGATTAGCTATTAAAAAGTTTAAAACCTTACTAAAGTTTTTCGACCCTTTAAAAGTATAACGACTTAAATCCATTGAACCAATGCTCAACTCTGTTCCCGAATAAAGTTGAATATTATTCCTTTGTGTAGTATAATTTTTTACCTGAATATTTAGAATTTTTGGATTGTAGACTCTGCCATTTTTTCCTATTTTTCTAACTTCTAGCTTTACGTCTGTTGCGATTTTTTTACCACTGGTATCTTTTTCACTACCACTAATAATAGCGTCATAAGACAATAAAGTAGAACTTGATGAACGAAAAGCAATTGCTGCGCCAATTTCACCCAATAAGCCAGATATGGAGGATTTAGAGAATAAAGCAAAAATGGATTTTGCGGAATTATCATTTGCTGCGGCGGCTTTTTCTTTTAATCCGTAAGAAGATAAAATATAGTTTTTTAGCAATCTTGTATTTTGATTTATAAAATCTAAAGCATCAGCATAATCTGGAACTGCGGCATAAGCATTTTCAAGTGCTTCTATAAAAGCTTTTACTACTTGTCCATTAGTAATTCTTTTATTTGCTTTTTCAGTCCCCTCTTCATTTTGATAAAGTGTCATTAAAACCTTTTCTCCATAAATTGAAGAACGTATGTTTGTTTCAAGCTTTAAAGAGCCACTTAAAAATCCAACTTTTTGTTGAACTTTTGACAGTCTGTCTGCCGAATTTACGTTAAACTGAGTGCACAAATCAGTCCAAACCTTTTTATAAAAACGCTTAATTTTTGTTTCACCTGTGTTTGTATTTAAAGACTTGGAACGAGCAGAATTATTTTTGCTTCGTAATCCTTTGCTAGAAATCGAACCAAATTGGCTATCCAAAGCATTCGTAATAATTTCAAAAATTGGTTCAGAATTAATAAACGATTCTTTTGTAATGCTTTTATAGATACTGTTTTCATCATTCCAGCTTTCTAATAGCTTTATGACTTCATTATTAGCAAAAAAATCGTTCCAAATGTATTCCATAATTTCTCTATATCTACTATATTGTGACCCACGTTTTCCTAAAGCACGATTAACACCTCCGGTTAAAAGAGCTTTACCTTTTGAACGACTACCTTCTCCTCTTTTTGTAAAAGATAGCGTTGTCATAAAGCCAGCTAATGAATTGAGTATTCTGCCGTCATTTAGTCCTGCCAAAAAATCAAATAGTCCTTTATTATCTGTGCTTACAAAATGATTTGTTAACTCTGAAATTTTCTGTTTACTTTCAGACAAGAAACTATCAATATTATTTATATCATAAGCAGGAACAGACAATCCAACAGCATTATAGAGAATGGACTCCTCTTTAAGACTGGCGGCAATTTCTTTTTTTAAACCACTCAAAAAATTAGTATTTAATTCTCCATTATTCGCCGACACACCATTATTTTTATTAATAATTTCATTATAAGCTTTTTTAGCAGAAATTAGTTCATTCTGTATTTTATCAAATCTTTCTTTGTATTCGGGTAAATAAGTAGCTTTTCCAGCGTAAAATTGATAATAATATGAATAAGCCATCTTACCACCTCTTAAATATAATCTCCAGTTAATTCGCTATCTAAAAATGTAATAATCGCTGTTTTTTGTTTATCTTTTCGGTCTTCGTCTGGATAGCCAACAAAAAAGAAATCACTTACTATACTATTATCACAATTTTTACCTAATTGAATTGACAAAGAGGATTGAAATCTTAATTTAGGAATTTCTAATAAAGTGGTATTAACTTCACCGCTAACTTCACTTTTATTGCTCATTGTAGCCGTGAGTCTAAAGAAACCATTATTCAATCTATTGCCTATAGAAATTAATTCAATTCCGCCGCCATAGTCAAAAGTATAATCAATAAAAACTTTTCTATAATTATTATTTTTGAAAAAAATCCTACTGCCGCAAATATCAAAATCTCTAATGCGTTTGCCAGTTTCATAGTCATAGCAAAAAATATATTTTTCTTTTGATGGTGGTAAAGGCTTTAACATGAGTTCTGGCTTGCGTCCCATAGGCATAGGCTCATTATTTGGATTTCCTTGAACTCCCATAAGTTCTGAGCAAGCATTTGGCATAAATTTTAAATTACAAAAACAATATTCCGAATCTTCAATGACATCCAACTCTTGTTGATAAGGTACTGATTTCATCTTTGGATTAAAAAGTTTTGAATTACTTAAAATTGCCCAACTTTTTGGCGACAATACACCATGAGTTATTCCAAATTTAATCTCTTTATCCACTTCCCAGTTAACCAGTGCTGGATTGTGATAGCCGCCATTCGCTGAAACAAATTTCTTGTTTTCGTCAACTCTAGCTAATTCAGCAGTCTTAAAAGATAAGATACTTTCATTTGTATCAAATCTTTTAGAACCAATATCAATAGGTCTTAAGGCTCTAATGTCTACATTATATAACTCTTTTATTCCATAAGAATCTTCCATTCTCTCACCTCCTTCTTTATGAAAAGTATAAAAATGCTTATTTTGCTACAAAAAAAGGGATAGTATCTCTACTATCCCGTTTGTCAATAGATTTCGTTATTAGGCACATTGATAGATTCAACCATATCAATGTTTGTTGGAGTGTATGTATATTTAGAATGTTGCGGCACGATTCTAGTTCCACCCTCTAATAAATCATCTTCAACATTATATTGTTTTAGTTCCATCTGAATATCATTTGGTGGAGTTAAAACATCAATTTGCATACTAAAAGTAGTTGGGTCTCCATCAGCTTGCAATGTGATGGAGGTATCAGAAGATACATTAGCTCTATGAATAGTGAACTGGTATCTTTGGTCTTTACCAGTTTTTTGCTCTCTAATGTAAGTTTCACCAACAATTTTATAATCATCTGGAAATGTTTCAGCATCAATTACAAGAGTTCTGCCTAAAATGCCGTCATCTTCGGCTTCTTTGTATTTTACTGTTCTCGTCCATTTATAATAAACAGTTCCAATTTTAATTCTAAACTTGTCTGTTTCCTCTAAAATACCATCGTTATCATCATCTTTGTCGCCGTCCCAACCTAATACTTTTCCGGCATCATTGACTTGTAATAGCGGCAACATAGTTTTAGCATCATAAAAAATCGTATAAGAACTTGTTTTATCGTCTTTATAATAACGTAATAAGTTTTCCTTTTGTTTTTTAGTACTAATTTCTAAACCTTTTCTATCCTTAACAATACACTTTTCCATTCTATCAATAACTTCAAGTTCATGAATATCCGTTTCAATAGTTCCAACTTTGTCTAAAGAATCAATCTTTTTAATAATAGCATCAATAATCAATTGTGGCATTGCTTTTTCGGTTTCAATAGACCATTTTCTTTTGAAATACTTGTAAATTAAAGAATTTCTGTTTTCTGCTACATAAGAAGAATTTTCATTCGTTTTAATATATTTTGTAGCATTTTGATTGCCGCTGCCACTATCTAAGTTATTTTCTTCCGCAACCTCGAAAACAATTTCCCATTCTTCATCAGTTAAAGCTGGAGATGGATATGCTTTAATGGAATAATGCAATATTCCATATTTATTAGCCATATTACATTTAACAATAGCACTTGTATATTTAGATAATTTGCTTTCTAATAGTCCGCCCCAAATCATACTCATGCTAGCAGGTGAAAACAACGCATCTTCAAGATTTAAAGTAATTTCTTTACCATAATTCCATGTAATTAGTTTCTTGTTCCCCTTGCCGCCTTGAGCACTTACTTTTTGAGCAGATTTTTCTAATGTAGAAACTTTTAGTGTATCAAGAAATAAAACAGGTGTATAAAAAACTTCATCTCCTATTTCATTGATACTATAGAAAACAACATCGCTAACTTCCTTAATACCATATTTCTGGAATAAATTCATTTTTATATCACCTCTTTACCATGTTATTCAAACTTTACTGGTTCTCCGACGTATTCAGAAATTCCATTAATAGTTTCTTTGAGTCTCCATTCATCTTCCCCAACCTTATCAATAGTATATCTAACTATCCCATCCGTGGATTCACTCAAATCTTCACTATAAATTTCATCAATAGGAGTAATAACCGTACTACCACTTTCGTATCCATCGTAAGTAGCTTGTTTAACATGATATTGAGTTAATTTCATCATTGTTCCATCTTCTTTTCGTAAAACTTTTAAAGCCATATTAAATGTAGTTGGGTCGCCATCAGCCTGTAAAGTCAAATTAGTATCTGAACTCATTTTACAAAGCGGGATTTCAAATTGGTATCTTTGGTCTTTACCAGTTTTTCTACTTCTAGAATAAGTTTCACCAACCAATCTATAAGTGCCCGGAAAATGAGTAGCATCAATTACAATCTGTGAACCTAAACTTGTATGGTCGTAAGCTTTACTACGTGTCCATTTATAATAAATATCATATTGCTTAATTACTCTCAAATTGCCTGTAAGAACTTCCCCATTTTTTCTTGTATACTCATCTGTATTTGGTTCATAAGGCATCATAGTTTTTGGGTCAATAAAAACGGTAAGTTCACACTGAGAATATTTCGGCAAATAACGATAATTAGCATGTAATGTGTTAGTGTCTGTATTAATAACAAAAGTTTGTGAAGCTCGAACTTTTTCACATCTGTCTAAATAATAAACATTGTCAATACCTTGCTTAATTTGATAAATAGCTTCTTGCGGCGGCACAGCATATTGATTTAATTCATCTACAATAGTAAATTTACCTACAGGAACTTCTACTAAATCGCCATTCTTATTCTTTACTTTTTTATAAAAAATTAAATTATCAGTAGTAGTGGTATTATCTTCAAAATTAGAATTAGAAGTTTCAAATCTCCATAATTCACCATCATAATTATAAGAAATACCAATTTCACCCTCTTTGTAATAAGAATCTACACTATCGTAAGACATCATTCTAAGATTTACTCGCCACATATATTTTTTAATATCATCGCCAGTTTCCTTAAAGAAATCAAAATTATCAATATTTACTTTAGCTTTTTTAGCTAATTGAGTGGTATGTGCCGCCACACTACCATCATCATTTAAATAAATGTGTCGACCATATTTATCTAATTGATATTCTTCTTTAGCAAAACTACCTAGAATAGAAAAAGTCTTAGCACCATATTTGCCGCCCCACGTCATGGATTGACTAGCAGGACTATATAAAGCATCTTCAAGATTTACTGTAATTTCACGACCAAAATCCCATGTAATAAGTTCGGCATTTCCTAAACCACCAGTAGCAGATACTTGACTAGCAGTTCCTTCTACTGTTGATACTTTTAGTGTATCCAAATATAAGACTGGAATATAAATTTCATCGTCATTTTCATCCAATTCAATACTATATAAAGTGCAGTCCGCAACTTCTTTGATACCATATTGTTCAAAGATGTTCAATCGGTTTCACCTCCTTTTACTCACTCAAAACTGTTGTTGAGCCATCTTTTACTTCTGTAGAGAAAGTGCCATCACTATTCTGAATCATAGTATCAGCAACTTCATACGGAGTGATTTCCATCATAATACCATTTTCTGGTCTAGCAATTTCTAAAGCCATATTAAATGTAGTTGGGTCACCATCTGCCTGTAGAGTCAATGTTTGCTCTGAACGAACTTTAGCCAATGGGAACTTTAACTGTAAGCGTTCATCCTTCCCTGTGTCTCTATCACGAATATAGGTTTCGCCAACTAACATATACATACCCGGAAATTGCCCAGCTGTTACACGAATCGTATGTGCCTTTAGTTTCTTTTCTTTTGTTGCTAAAGTTAATGACTTAATAAAATAAGGTTCGCCCTGAGAAAACCAATAATCATCATCGAAAGGTTTCATAGATTTTGGACTAACATACGCCCAAAGTCTTCCTTCTGTTGTTTTATCTACATCAGTTTCATTTTCTGCTTCATCTAAATCGGTTTTCTTATTAGAATAATCTATATCTCTTGTTCCAATATAACTAATATTCTTTTCATACTTTGTAAGCAAGAAATAAGTCATTTCGTTAATACTATCAAATTTTAGCCACATATCAATGCCTTTAAATAGCTCTAAGTCTACTTCATCAGTAGTTGACCAATCTGCTAATTTCCATAAAGCATCAGGTGATTCCGCAGTTCCTTTAGACAGTTGAGCACTGTAGTTATTATTATTATCAACTAAAATTCTTAAAAACTTAGCATTCTTTAGATTAACACCTAGACCAGCATCAGCAACTACGTTTTCTTTTGTTAAGACAATTTGTTCATTGTAAGTCTTTGTAATTTTTTCTGTTGGGTTAATTAAATAAATTACGCTAAACTTATATTCTTCACCATTGGATTGTGTTGGCATTTCAGATACTACAATTTTACTTGTATCAACTTTATAAGATTTGCCGCTATTATCATAAATTTTATTAGGAACTACACCAATAGATTTTGCACCACTTTCAATCTTCATATACCAATGATAAGGTCTATTCTTTACATAACCAAAACCATCAATTTTAGTTCCATCAATAACGGAAGATTTTACTGGTAAATCACCAATTGTGTCTTCTTTATCATAAGTCGTTAAAGGAATAAGTTTACCAATAACGCCATTTTCTCTATCATTTCTTGGATAAAAAGCTTTCTCCATTCTAGCAATTCTTTCTACTGGATTTTTATTATTAAAAGAAATACCATAATCATGCTCTAATTCTGCATCCTTCCAGTCAGCAGATAAAACACCGCCCCAACACATTCCCAATGAAGCTGGAGTACAAAGAGCATCCTCTAGATTAACATTAATTGTCTTGCCGAAATCCCAGTTAATTAATCTTGCATTTCCTAAACCACCAGTAGCCCACACATTTTCAGCTGTTTTTTCAACAGTAGAAATCTTTAAAGTATCTAAATAAAGAGCGGGAACATAATATAGTTCACCGCTCCCATCTTTCTTTCTATGAATACTATAAAGAGTGCAATCGGCTACTTCCTTAATGCCATATTGTTCAAATATGTTCATTAGCCTTTTCCCTCCTCTTTATAGATTAATATTCAGTAGCACCAATAGCATCTTCGTCTTCCTTAGCATCTGGATTTACACGATACATTTCAGCATCATCTAATAGATTTAGATTTTCTGTATCCTTAACCATAGTAGAACCATCTCTTTCTTCTGTGTTTTCTACTACATCATACTGAATTAGTTTAACCATTTTGCCATCTTCTGGACGAAGAACGCTTAATGTCATGTCAAAAACTGTTGGGTCTCCTTCAGCTTCGAGCGTAATAGAAACTTCGCTACCAAGCTTAGCCTGTGGAATAACAAACTGGAAGTGTTGGTCTTCGCCTGTATCCTTAGAACGAGCATAAGTATCACCAACAACTTTGTAAGTGCCCGGGAACTTGTCAGCAGAAATTTCAATAGTATTTCCAAGACTGTTGTCGCCATAAGCCACAGAACGAGTCCACTTTAAGTATACCTCTCCTTCAGCAATTGGAGTTCCGTCTTGATACGGGTTCATGGTTGCCAAGTCAATATATACTGCCTGTGGTGTATTATCTCCTTCAGAAGGAACACCTACACTGTTGCCAGCTGGAACAATAAAGGAGCGTTCGGCAATACACTTTTCGGTTCTATCAATCTTATGAGTATCCTTAACACCCTTTAAGAAGTTTACGCCACCACTACCAAGCATAGCACTCATAGAAGCTGGACTATAAAGAGCATCTTGTAGCGTTAAAGTGATTTCCTTACCAAAGTCCCAAATAATTAGCTGACTATTACCTCTACCACCAGTAGCAGCTGTGTTATCAGCAGTCTGTTCTAATGTGGAAACCTTTAAGGTATCCAAGAATAGAACAGGAACGTAACGTAGAACCTGTTTTTCAATTTTACGTAATCTTAAACGCTTAACGGAGCAAGTAGCTTCAAATGTTTCATCTTCAACGGTAATATCTACTGTATGAATTAAACCATTACGAACTAAGGTTTCACATTGTGCATTAGTTGGATAGCCATTTTCGTTTACCATCCAAGCAACCTTTTCAACATCCTTAGCACCATGTCTATTTACTACAAAAATTAATCCTTTCTTGCCAATGACTACAAGAGCAAGATATTCTACACCAGCAAAAATCTTGTCCTGATAGAACAAGTGATTGCCCTTCTTATCTTCAAATTCAAATACACCGCTCTTATCAGTAGATAGCCGCTTAAAATTCTTGTTATGTAATAGATAGATATAAGCACCTGCGGCGGTGTCAACCATACCATCTACACGAACATAAATTGCTCTATTAGATTGATTACCCTCAGCATTTACCTTTAAATCCTTGCCAACAACTGAATCCTGATAAGAAATTTCAGTTAAAGCATCAAGAACTTTGTTAAGTGCATAAGTGGACTTAATATCTTCATTATCGGTGTCCTGTAGCTTATTACCACCTACGGTATAATTATATTTATTGGAAGCTGTATCTTCATCAGACTTACCAACAGCTGGGTCAGCATCAGATTTTACCTTATAGCCGCCAAAAATTGAATTAATACCCTTTAAGGCACTTTCTTCACTAGCATCAAGAACCTTTTTCTTCTGCTTCAAAGCATCAATAGCATCATTAATACTATAATGTTCATCATCGCCCCACATTACAGCATTAGCAATAGCCATATCAGCACCCTTATTCGCCTTAGCAAACTTTAGATAAGTATCAGTAGTGGAGAATGGTGTCATGCTCCAAGAACCATCATATTCACGAGTTGCTGTAGAACCTAGGAACGCTGGCTTGTAATAGCCCATTTCATCTTCAACAATTAATTCAGCATAATCAGCATATCTTACATCATAAGCTTTTGCGGTATAAGAAGTATTTAAACCTTCAATAGCTTCAAGAACATCATCTTTATCATAAGAGAACTGAGATACCTTGCCCGGCAAGCTACATACAACAACCTTTTCGGTAGAGTTAGGAGCAGCCGCAAATTCATCAGTAAATTCTAAATCACCAAAAATAGTATCAGCATCACTAAACTGATAACGAACACCAGTCTTAGTAATCAAATTCTGATTCTTAGCAAAAAGCATTAGAATCTGCTCAATATAAGAATATTCGTGTGTGCCGGGATACTTCTTAGCATCTGGAGTATCACCAGCAGTCATACCTGTAGCACCTTCAGTCGTATTAGTATATTTTACATTGAAAACAGCCTTGTACTTATATTTATAAACTGTTTTTGTGCTAGATAGCCCATCGGCGATTTCCTCTTCTACTGGCTTACCACAAACAACAATAGAAACAAATGTGCCAGCTGGAGTATAGCCCGCAGTCTTGGACTGACTAACAATTGTCTTTTCTACTGCATCTACCATGGTAATACTAGTAGCTTTCTGAACATCTTCATCAGTATATTCAATGGTATTTAAGGCTGTCTTATCGTCTTGCTGCTTAGTAAAAATACGAGTTTCAATTACATCAAAACTATCATCACAATCATAATTTGCTCCACTTAGAATATCAGCATTTTCAAAGACGTATGCTTCAAAACCTTCTTCATCACCCTTACCATCTGTCATAGGATAAACGGTTTTTAGGCTTAAAGCCCCTTTTAGGATAGAAGATGCTAAAATCTTTCTCTGAGATTCATAAGTTTCTTGTTTCTTTTCAATACGGTAAAACGTCACGTCAGCAACTTCTTTGATACCATATTTATCAAAAAGATTCTGAACTTTGTTCATCTTAAAACCTCCTTTTATTCATCTTTTTTGTCGAGACTTTCGCCCCAATATTTTGTTTTAAGTTTTTGAGAATCTGCTCCAGCACAAAGCATTTGAATGTCTTGTTGCCATTTTTCTTTTAACTGGTGTCGCTCCAGCAACACATAAAAAGAATAAACACTACAGTTTCTCCAATCTATATGAAAAGTTTCTGCTATTCCTAATAAATCACAAGTAGATAAACCAGTTCCATTTTTTTGTTGCTGCTTTTTCTTTACAGCATCTCTCATTTCTCTTTTTAAACGGAATTTTTTAGCAATCGGTGACTCATTTTCTGGCGGCGGTTCTTCAATCGGGCGGCGATTTTGAATTCTTAGTATATCTTGAAAATCAGAAAAATTTTTTTCTGTTATTAGCCGCTTTTTAGAAAAATCATTACCAATTAACACGGCATTAATTTTAGGAAGCAATAAAACTTCTTCTTTTATAAAAGTAGTGAAAGCATTTTGTAAATCCAATAAAAATGAATCAGATAATTTAGCACTTTGTAATAAATAGGACAGAGTTGTTATTTCAGATAAGTCTACTTCTATTTTTGCTTTTTCCTCAATCATCTTAACAATTTCTGCTTCTGTAAGCAATAATAAATTTAGGTATCCTTTATATTTGTCTGACCCCATTTTTATAATTTCTTCCATTTTCAACGGATAGACTTTACAAATATTGGAAAATTGACTTGGAAAACAAGCATAAGATTGCTCTTTAATAACTTCAATATCATTAAGAGAAAGCATAAATTCTAAACTCCATAACAAAATTTCCCATTTCTTCTGTTAATGTGCTAAAATTAAACCCAATATATTTAATTTCTCCCAATCCATTCAATCTTTTATCTTGTAGACTTTTTCTAACTTCACTCATAATTTTATAAGGTCGCAAGTCCTCACCTGTTATTAACCACTGCTGGAATGGACAATAGATACTAACAATAAAGGTCATAACTTCATTATCGGAATTGCTTTCACTTACTTCTCCATCTGTATATAATAATACTATTTTTGAATCAGACAGTTGTTCATCTCTATTAAGTAGCGGCACAACTCTTACATTTTTATTTAATAATCGCATTCCATTAATTTCATCTTTGTTGTTTAATGGGTCTAAATTGGTATTCACTAATAGTTTACATAAGTCTTGATTATTAAGAATTTTTTTAGCAATCTTAACTAGATTTTTACCATGCTCTTGTCCATATTTAACTTTAGAATCCAATTACATCACCACCATTTAAACATTATTTAAAAAGAAATTAGTATCTTTTCCAACCTCGATGTTTTCAGAAGAACGTGGTTCGACTTCTCTTTTAAGTTTTTCTCCAATAGTAATATAAGCAACATTATCAATGCTAATATCATCTATCCCTTCTATTTGAAAACCCTTATTCTTGTATTCAAAATAAATTTCTTTCTTTAAGAAATCAAAACGCTGCGTAATAACTTTTGTATCTCTATTTGGTTCACGATAGCCATTACTTTGTATTCCATAGTTATACAAATCTTTTACTACTGCCGCAGAACTATTTACAAATTTTACGGGAACAGAATAAAGAGTATCTCCATATTCATTAGTAAAATTAATAATAGAATCTAAACAAATTAACTTATAGCAAAAATAACCTTTAGCAATTTTATCTTCACAAAATAAAACTAGCCAAATTTTATCATACTCAACATCTTTGATACGCTGATAAATTCTTAAAATATCACCCGTATTAAATCTATCAGTCTTTGTAGAAACCAAAAGATTTGAAATTTCTTGACTTTCATTCCATTTATTTGGTTGCAAAGAGCATAGAATATCAGCTTCATCTAAATTTTTTTGATAAATATTAGCTTGCCATTGTGATTGCCGCAAAAAAAGTTTATCAAATTCTTTTTCTTTTCTAGTTAAAATTCTTTCTTGCCGTGTGTGTCCATCTATATTCATTCTTTTTAAATATACTTCTTTAAAATAATCCATCAAACATCAATCCTATCAAACAGATTCATACATTCAAAAATCGTTTTTCTATAATATTTAAAAGATAAATAACGACACGCCGCCAACTTGCTATAAAGTAAATAAAAGTTAATTGTCTTTTGTTCTTCCTTATAACCTTCAAGTTCAATCAAAATAGTATCCAAGAATTTCTCCCATTGTCCACCTTTTTCACGTTCTCTTAATAAACCGTATAAACGACTTTTCATTTTGTCAATATAAGCCTGTTTTACATCATTTAATTCCAAGCCTTACCACCACTGCCAGCCAATTTCTTAAAATCAAAAGGTCTTCTGCCAATAGAACGATAATATCTGGCTTCGCTCTTCCTTGCTTCATCTTTAATTTGTTCTCTTAAAGAAATAAAAGTCTTTAACAAATTTGCTTGTGAAAAATCGCTTTCTTCATATTGAGTCTTAATATTTTCCCATGAATCAATTGTTCTTTTAAGCCATTCTTGTTTCATGAAGCAGGCTAAAACTTCAATTTCAGCATTTCCAAAAAATTCATCTTTAAAACAGCCGTTTTCTTCATCAATTTCTAAGCCGCATCTTGGAAATTTAAAATAAGGAATGGCGGATTCAAGAAATGAACGCCAATCTTTAGTAAACCATTCTAAATCTTCTTCTGAATAGCAATTCGCCCAATCGTCTTCATTTACTTTACATAAAAAAGCGTTATACACGTCTCTTAGCGTCTTCATCTTCTCTCACCTTGCGGTTCTTTTCTTCTTTTTCTAAATCTCTTTTGGTGGCAATAGACTTCATAATATCTGTTCCAGTTAATTCTTTTAGATAAGAACACTTATTAACATCAACAATTTCATTTTCTAAAGCGTAGTTGACAATTCTATTAATTTGGTCAAGAGTGTATTTCTTAATTTCGGTCTTAAAGACAGAATAAGGAACATCCTTTAGCAAGTTTTCAATCTGTTTATCAGATAAAACAATAATGTTTTCCGGCTCTTCTGCTCCATAAGGTTCTAGACCTAAATCAATCTTATCCTGCAAATCATTAATATAAAGAATACCACGGTCAATCATATTACGGAATCCTTCGTCCCACAAAAGTTGCTCTACAACGTCATAAGGTAGCGGAATTGTCTGTCCTTTCTTTGTCCATTTTCTATTGACACCATATTCCGGCTTAATTACGCCAACAGTCTTGTTAACCATGTTCTGTAATTGAACTAATCTTGTATTGTTTTCCATTATTAAATTCCTCCTTTAAACTCAAAAAAAGATGGATGAGCTTTTAAGCCCGCCCATCTTTTCTCATTCTATAATATTTTTATCTTATTCTACTGGATACTTAGTAGGATAATTTTCTGTATTAGCTAGTGTAGTATTTTCATATACACACCAGTTATGATTAGTAAGAATAGCTACACCAAAACGTGTATATGCTTCAATTTCAAAGCTTCTATCTCTATGCTGCCAATCGTCTACCTGAGTATTGCCTTCAAATACTACCTTTACTACCTTTTCGCCACCAGTTGGGAATACATAAGCCATAGCTGGGTTAATCTGAGTAGTAGTGTTTGTTTCATCAGTATAAGACTGTGGTAGCTGAATAATTGGTGTTCCTCTAAAGGATGTAATATAACCCGTCCGAGCAATATCATCAATATCCTTTGGAGAATATACCGGAGTAGCACCAGCATAACCCGGAGTGCCCTTAAAGATTGGCTGACCAATTGCATCAGGCCCCATTTCAGCAATAAACTCTGGAGCAGCAAAGATTACAGCACCGCCGCCATAAGCTCTAGCTACAGAAATTAGAGAAGCCATTGCGTTAGCATCCCAACCTGCACCCACATAAACATTCTTAGTTGGACGGTCTTCGGCATTTACAGAAGCAATTAGAGCCTTCTGAACTTCACCCATTAGAGCTTCCTGAATTCCTTCAAGTAGAATATCAGTGGATTCAGAAATATCTTCATCACCAGTTAAATATCTTTCAAAGTCGATATATGCTGCACCACCAATAGCGTGTCCACCAACTTCAAAAGTATCCTTATCTAGTCTAAAGGATTCATAAGCACCAGAAAGACCTACTTCAGTAATAAACTGCTTAGCCCGCTGGCGACCTCTCTTTCTTACAAACTGTGCCTTCTGACCAAGTGCTACAGTCTTAATTTCAGCAAAAGTGCCCATAATCTGTTCTACATAACGTGGTAGAATTTCATCATAAGCCTCTTGTAGAATTTCAAAAAGGTCTAACTTGTTTCTACGATAGGAATTATAATCATAACAAAGATTATGAATTTCTTTGTGTAGTGCTTCTTTTACATCATTATTGGAAAACTTAGTTGGATTTGGACTAGTGCCATAATAAGAGCATACAACTAAGTCCTTAATTGCTTTAATATCAGTTGCCATTATTTCTTCTACCTCCTTTACCAAAAATTACGCAGTCGGTTCATTAATGAACTGGAACATGAAAGACTTAGTGCCATCAGCATTTGTATAAGCCTTTACAACCTGAGCATATACATGACCTAGTGCATCTGCAACACTAGCACCAATAGTTAGCTTACCATGAGAACCTTCTACAACATAAGCGTAAACTGCGTCACCCTTATCTACTGCTGCTTTTACATCATTATACATAATATCACTGTCAAAATTAGCATTATCTGTCTTGAAAAGAGTAGTATTAGTTGTGTCCCAAGCAACAGAATTTGTAGTAATTCTCATGCCCGGTTCTACATAGCCAAGTCTTGGATAGAACTCATTACAAATCATGCAGAAATTTCTACGACCCGGAGTAAACTGATTATAAATCTTTTCAGTAGAATAATTAATACCCATTGGATAGCCCTTATCAGATAGTGCCTTAGTTGGAATCGTTACGATTTTCTTAGCCTTATCTACCATGTAGAAAGAACCGTTTTCACCATAAATCTTGCCAGTAGTTGCTTCCGTATCAGTCATTGGAAAATGAGAAGCAAACTTTTCTGGGTCTAGAGCACACTGTGCTTCAATCATACCAGCTCTTGTAAACCAAACCTGATTTGGTTCAATCTGACCAAAACCATGACAGTCGAAAAATTTAATTGCCATTACTTATTACCCCCATTCTTATATTTATCTAATAATCTTTCAATACCTGATTCTGCTTTATTGTCTACATTAGCCTTATGGATTAAATCTGGTTTATCTTTCTTCTTAGAGAAAAAAGTAGCAGAGTTATTATCATAAGCAGTAGCACAAACTTCCTTCTTGAAATCGTCTACAGTAAACTTATCCATCTTACCCTTTAGTTCATCAATAAGAGAATCATTTAGATATTCAGAGAACTTATCAAGAATTTCTTCTTTTTTAGTATTTTCAATATTGGACTTAAATTCTGAAAGTTCAGAAATCTGCCCACTTAAAAGTGTCTTTTCTTTTTCAAACTCTACAATATTGGTTTTTAGGTCGGCGATTTCAGCATCTCTTTCATCTAATTTCTTCTGAAAGTCTGCTAAAGCGTCTTTGTCATCATCTGTAGAAGTCGTCTTTGTTTCTTCAAGCTGAGACTTTAGGTTAACAATTTCATCCTTTAGAACAGTCATTTCCTTAGGGTCAACAGATTCCCCTAGAGTAAAATTGCCTTGTTCATCTGTATCAACCTTATTATAATGAACGCCGTCCTTGTTTACATAAGAAACTACATCATTGTCTAAACCAAAAATTACAGAATCAAATGTTTCATTCTTTTCCACTTCATAATCTGGATTAAGCATAGCAAAAATAGCAGAAAAATTTTCTGCTTCTACGCCAAATAAATTTGTATTCACTGGTTTTTTCACCTCTACTTTTTTATTATCATCATTATCTTTTTTACTAAAGTTCTTAATCGTATCAATTAATTCTTTAGTATCATTATATAAACTAAAAAATGCCGCACCTTCAAAACATGGTTCAGTCATATCACCTAGAATTTGTAGTCCTAGTAAACAACCATCCTCAAAATTAAAATAAGGGTCGCCATCTTCCCAGATATTCCATTGACCTTTTAAAGAGCCGCTATAAATTTCCATAGATTGAGATTTACCAGAAATGATTTTAGCTTCAGGATACAAAGCAGTATAGACAATAACATCGCAACACGCATATTCACGTTCTACGCCGTCTTCATCCAAATGTTTTTCCCAAGCAAAATTGGGATTTTCCGGAACAATTCCGTAAATCTTTCCATCTGAATTTTTCCAACCATGGTCTGTATAATCTACATCATCTTTATCAAAAATTCCTTTAATCGGAACATATGGTAAAGAAGCAATAAGTTTATTAGCAAATTCTTCTGATATAAAAGTGCGGTTTCTATTGAGTCCTTTATAAAAAATGCGGACTCTACATTTAGATGTTATATCATTTACTTTTGTCATATCTCCATAAAGACTAATATCAAGTCTGTTTGGAATCTTCATCTTGTCCATCGTCAGTATTCACCTCTTCTTCTTTATCTTTATCAGTTGTAGAATCTTTTCCATTTCCTTCAATTGGTTCGCCTGCTTTCTTGCCAGACTGCGTATAAGAAGATTGTAATGGTTTTAGCACTTCATCGAGTTCTAATAAATCATTTTCAAGCGTCTTTAAGTCAGCAAGATTAGTTTGGTCTACACCAGTAGAAAGAATAGGCGTTAAGAAACTATAACCGAATGCCGCCAATTCTTTTGCTCTAGAAGTATAATCAGCACTATTGTAATAGCTAATAGGTAAAACCAATAACTTGAATTTTACTTTAGCATTACTGAACTTATAGTTCATAAGAGCAGTAAAAAAGTTGGCATAGCGATTTCCTAAAATCATAGTCATAGCCAAGTCATTATTTAAAGAATAGTTAATTCCAGCTTCTGTTGTTGCACAAAATAGTTCTTTTGATATTCCGGCAGATTCATAAATAAGATTTTGAACATCTTCAACTTCAGTTTTTTCATCACTGTCGCCGCTTAAATCTAACAAATCAATTTTATTATAGCTCGTCACGACATCCACATCTGGATTATCTCTTAGCATATCAACAACACCTTGATGCATAACTTCTGCTTCATCTGGTTCAAAAACTAATTCAGTTCCATTTACACCAACTTGTTGCGTTAGAATTCTTTTTAAAGCTTGTAAATTTCGTTTTTTATCAATGTCCTTATAGTCGTCCAAATCATCTAATAGCGGAATCAAATCTAAAAAGAATGGTCTTTCATCAAAATAACAGAAATAAATGCCCATTTCAGCGGGCAGAAAAATCCATCTATCTTTTCCTTTGTGCTTGTAATTGTAATAACCTTTTTGAACCACTCTGGGGTAGGTTTCAAGAATTTCTTTTCTTAAAGCTTCGTCTCTAATAGTATCAAAGAAAGCCATATTAAACTCTACAATGTCGACATCATGTGAATTCTTAAAACGACTGCGGCAATAATCAAAAGGCAAATCTTGAATTGCTACAAAATCGCCGTCTTCATGAATTAGACCATAATAAGCACCTTTCACCAAAATGTCTTTACTGAATAATGTGCATTTTCTTTCTATTTGAAAAGAAGTGCAAAAATCAGAAGCGTTATAATAGGCTTGCGAAATTTTTTTATTAGAAATTTTATCTCTTGGATTTTTAATGTGTGGCACAAGCACCCAAGAGTAAGTTAAAAAAGTTGCATAGTGTAAGATAATTCTCTTATAAAGACCAGAAGTAGCAAAAAAGAATTCGCTTAATTTTGCTCGCTCAATCGGGTCGCCGCATTCCACAATTCTTTTAATTTGTTCTTTAGAATACATTGGATTTCTTTCTCTATAAGATTTGGCATCGGAACGAATATAAGCAGCTTTAGAAGTAGCAATCATATCTTTTAATGCTTTCTTGAATTGTAGTATTCTTTGGTCTTTTAGCTCTTGTGTATTTATATATCTCACCCCCTTGCTTTAGTGGTAAAAACAAGTCGCCGCCCTAAGCCACGATTTTGTCTCTTACTAATAAAGTCATTTTCAAGTGTTTGAACTCTATAAATTCCCATTTCCAAAGCAGAGAATTTGTCTTTTGTCATTCTTTTGTTAATTTGTTCTACTACAATTTGATTACTATTTCCTGTTGGTTTTTGTTTTAAATTCATAATTTCATCCAAAAGAATAGTTGTTAACTCATGCGGCAGCAATCTTTTGTTTTTTTCCTCTGGCGACATTTTAGCACCACGCCGAGTAGACATTAGTTTTGTTTTAGCTACTGATTCTGGAATTAAGAAGTTGAGTAAACCAGAATAAACTTTGGAATAAAGAATGGAATGCATTTGACTATTGAGGTCTAAATTTGCTTTAATTCCATACAAAATTTTACTAGCTTCTTTTGGTTGTAAGTTTCTATATTCATCTCTGTTTGAGAATCCATATGCCGGATAAGTTTTTCCCGTAGTCGCATCAAAAGATTCTTTAATCATGCTGTCGCCGAAAGCTACACCTACATTTGTCTTTGATATACTTCTTTAAGGTATATATACTTTATGTTTCCATAAAGATGAGACTATATCTTCTGCCATTGGCAGCTCTCTTTTTCGATTTAATAAAATCTACAAAAATTTTAGTCGTTGAACACTTAATCAAATACAATATTTTCTGTTAATTCCTTCCATGATTTCTTTCTTTTTATTCTAGCTATTGTTTCTTTACGAACATTATAATCTTTTGCTATATCTGAGTATTTTTCTTTAGACAATAGCCGATTGATAATATTAAGAACATCTTCTTTAGACAATTTCGCTCCACCGTTAATTTCAGCCCTTAGTCCATGTTTGATAGCATGTTCTATATTTTGTTTTGGTGTAACCCATTCCAAATTAGAAACAGCATTATTAGTTTTATCTCCATCTATATGATTAATTTGTAATTTATCCATATCTTTTACTGGATTAAAATTTTCTAAAACCAGTCTATGAACTGAATAAGCATGCTGTTTTCCATTAGACAAATCTGTAGAGCTTAGTCGAACTTTTAAATATCCATATCTATCTGGTAATTCACAAATAAATTTATGAGAGTATTCACTCCAAACATGACCATCTTCTGATACATAATAAGGATATTTTAATTCATGTCTACAATTCTTTATTCTTTTCATCATTTCACCTTTTTATAATTTCTATTGTATTTGTTTTATGCTGCTGATTAACCTTTTTACAATTTGGTCTTCCCAGCAATTAAGAGAGTTTTCACTTATATATTTCTACATAAGGGAGCTAATATTAACCCATTTATATCTATTACTACTTCTTTTGGACAAAACAATTCAATTAATTTTTTTAATTCAATAACCTGTTTATCAAAAACCTTTTCACTTTCTGTTTTTCCTAATACAAACAAGTTTACCAAATTTACTTTCCATGGACTATCTCTTCTTGGAAAAACTTTAAGAACTGTCGCTACTGTCTGGCACTTCAATCTGGCAATATCCACTGCAATTACGTAAAAAGATTCAATGTCATCTCTAAATTTGGCATGGGATTCAGGGTTAACCAAATGGCGGCAACTCAATAATTTCTCATAATCAAACCATGCGTCATTAGATGAACCAACAAATCTACTCATATATTCCTTGGCAAAGCCCAATTCATTAAAAGTTCCAGATAGTTTCAATTCTGTCAAAAAGTCCTTGGAAAGTAGTCCTGCCGAAACAGGAACTCTGAAATCGAATCCCCAACAAAAAGTTTTAGTTGGATTTATAATAGAATCTTCAAAAAATTCAACTGTTTTGTCATAACAATAGGTGTTTTTATCAGAAGCAGAAGAAATCCAGAACTGTACTTGTTGTGGTTCATATTCGTTGTAATCTTGATTTTTCATTGGTCTATCAACATTTAGCAAAGGCAAAATAATTTCATTTATATCCTCTGCTTTGTGGTCCCGATACTCGTCAAGAATGCCGCAATTCGCTCTGTTCCCTCTTGTGGAATTAAGAGGTGTCAGAATATCCAAAATAGAAGTATTTCTAAAAATCAAGGTATAATAATCATTTGATTTTTTCTCAATCAAAACTTCTCTCTTTAAGAGCGGCAATAACTCGAAAATCTGCTGTATTTTAGCAGAAGCAATCTTAACTGACTGCTGTTTGCCCGGACTACACATGAACTGGTGGCTACCGGGTCTGAAAATAGAAATTAAAATTAAAGCAAGCACGCAAATAAACGATTTTCCGGCAGCACGAGGAGCAATAGTATCAACACGCCCATGCCGCAAGCACGCTCGCAAAAAAGCACGTTGGAAAAGTTTAAGAGAAAATTTAGAACTTCTTGGGGTTATTAAATCCACGACATTGTATTTAACAAGAATCGCTAGTTCTTGCCCTTATGGCTTATAATTTCTTATAAGAGTAGACTATATTATTTTAATTTTCTTTCAATTCGCTTGAATTTACTATATTCATAGTCGTTGAACCTATTAGATGATTAAATCTCCAATTTGGATGCTGATTGCCCATTGTTAAAAATATGAATTTCTCCTTATTTTCATCTCTTTACTTGTTTCTGCTTTCGCTCCTTCATAAAACTATTGTGGCAAAAGAGCTTTAGGGCTTCCCAGCAATTTTAAATTTTTTCATAGCTTTTATCACTATGCTCCTCGTTTGAAGAGGTCTGGATAATTAATCCAATGTTCTAACCATTTCGTGTAAAGTTCATAATTTTCTTCAATTCTTTTTCTTGTCATTAAGCTGCCTTTTTCAACTTCTATTCCATCAATAATAAATTTCTTTTTCGCCACCTTTGCTAATGTTGAACAAGTGTTTTCTATTTGCTCAACAGTAAACATTCAAATCTCTCACCTCTTAATAATCAATATTAAATTCTTCATTATCCTCTTCAGCAAAGTTGCGGCAATCGGCAATAAATTCTTTTTCATCAAAATTCTGTCCACTAAGCTCGGCGGCAATTTTAAGTGATTCAATTCTTTCTCTAATTTCTTCGCCGATGCCGCTTTCATTCACATACATATAACGTGCATAAGCTTTTGTGCTTTGAATCAAAATGTCAACTTCATCACGTTTTATATCTGTGTAATACTTTGGCTTAAAGCCCAAAACTTCTGCATAACTCATTAAATCACTAACACCTTCAAACTCATCTTCTGACTTAATTAACTTAGGACTCAAATTCGCAATTTCAATCAAATCATTATACGCCTTTAAGTCCTTAGAAATATCATCGCCAGCACGAATTTTTTCTTCAAGAATTAAGCTGTAGCGGCACAACTTTAGTGCTTGGTCTTCATTTAGAACGCCAACCACATTAGATGATTCAAGCATTCCTTTATGTAAATGCTCTAAATAGTCCAGCTGCTTTTCATCATACTGTTCGCCCCATTTTTGTCTAAGCTGCTTAACCATTCTTTGCTGTGTTTCCGGCAACGCTTTTTCTACTTTGTCGGCATCTTTAAGCCGCAAATACAAGTCATTATACTCTTGCCATTCCAAAGTCTCATATTCTTTTTGCCGAAAAAGACTACAATAACAGCTAAAAGCATTTTTACCTTTGACGGCGGCAATTTTTTCCCATTCTTCCGGCACAAAAGGAATGTTAATAATTTGACAAATTTTATTAATACTGTTCCAAGATGGGTCAGTAGCAATAATGCTGTTCACGCAATCCCGGCATACTGGCATACTGTCGCCAAGCAGCAAATTGTGATTAAGAGCAATGTAATTAGTAGGTGTTTTATCTTGCCCGCATCGTAAACAAATTTTCCCCATAGTTAATCACCTTTTAGTTCCAGTCCTTTTTTAATAAGTTCTGTCAATTTGTCTTTTTGTTTTAGTTCTTTGTTGGTCGCCGCCACATCACGTGCCATAGATAAAAGTAGCCGCTGACGCTTCTTTTCTTGTTGATTGTAGGAATCCAAAATTTCAACCATAAAGTCCTCAAAATTGTCGTTTTCCTTTACCCCCAAAAGTCTGGCAAAACCAACCAAATCCGTAAGCTGAAAATCATCCCTCATTATTTGAAACAATTTTTCCCAATTCTTTCTCATGTCTACGTGCCTCCCTCTCACATTTTTTACATCTGGAATTCAAGCCGTCCGGCAACTTGGATTTGCGTGAAAATTGACGTAGGTCTCTTAGTAATTCTCTGCCGCAAGACGAGCAAATTTTCCATGCCTTATCATAATCTTTACACAAAAACTCATCATAATTCAAATTGGCGGCGGCGGCAATCTTGTTTGTAATACGTCCCCAAATAGTAGAAATATAATTTTCTTGGTGATGAATACCCATTTGTTTTTCTACTGTGGCGGCAATTTCCTTAATTGATTTGCCTTTTTTCTTTTCCTCAATAATTAACAGCTGCTCTGGTGTTAGCTTGGCGGCACTAATATAAAAATCCAAAGTCCAAAGCAAATTGTGAATCAGAGAATCCGGCATTTCTGCCACAAAAGCCTTCAAGTCATAATACGCCAAAATTAACTCATAAATGTGAAATGGCTCTAAAAAGCTAAAATAAAGTTTTTTAGGTGCGGGCATTGCTTTTGCTTCTCTTGTTGAATCTGTTCTTGGAAACTTAAAAGCTGTGTCATCTTCTGTTCGCATTACTCCTCTTGGATATACCGGAAAACCTACGTGCGTTGCTGCTTCCCAATCAAAATATTGTAAGCGATTTGGTGTAGATGTTCTGCGGTCGCCCAAAAGTAAATACTGTTGTTGCCGCAACGAAATTAACTGATGATTTAGCAAATATTTTTGTCTTCTAGTAAGAGAATCGCCATGCTCCTTTAGATAATCAGAAAACTTTTGAATTGTTTCTTGAAGTTCTGCCAAACCTTTAATATTTTTTAGGTCTTTTTCGGTAATTTGTGGCTTAGGTTTTTTGTATGGTGTTAGTGGCTTTAAAGTTGCCTCGTTAAAACCGGGGGTTTCCATTAAAGCTTCTAATGATTCAGGCTTCTTTTTAGACCATGTGTTAAACTTGGTTTTAATTTCTATTTCTTTGCGGTCGACTGAAGAAGTGCCGTCCTCATCTTTCCCATATAAAATAAAATCAGCGATTTGTTCTAATTCTTTTTTTGATAACTTATCGAGTGGTAAATTTTTAATTGATTCGCATCTATCTTTTGAATAATAAATGCCGAAATCAAGATAGTAATTCACGCACATCACCTCCTATAATAATAGTATAACATTTAAAATGGAATGGTGTCAAATTTGGTCCTAATTTTTAAAAATACTTCTGGGAGTTTTTTAGCAGGTCTCGCCGAAAATCAGATTTTTTCCACTTTTTGCCAGAAACAGACCCCCCCCCATTTCCGTTATTTTGCACAAAGCATTGTAAACTTTTTAGTTAAAACAGAGAACCCTATTTTTTTTGAAAAATTCTATTGACAAATTGACGGCGGTATGCTATACTATAATCACAGTCAAGGGAACGAACCAGAAACAGCATGAGGGAGGCGAATTTGAACAAATTGTAAATTTCAAAAAAACCCCTTGACAAGTTCGAGTCTATGTGATACAATAGGAACATAGAGAACAAGAGAAGCACAAACCAACGACGGCAGCTTGAAAATTGAATCGTACGCATAGGGAACGAACCAGAGAAGCCGACCGCTTACGGTGTAAGAATAAGTGTGTGCCGCTATATGCTACAATATAGCCGTTTACGAGCTGGAATAGTGAAAGAACAGTTTGGGGTGACCACTGCCCAAAAGTGAGTTTATGAAAGAGGTGAAAAAGAATGATAACATTGATTGATAGACAGGGCAAAGAGTATGAGTTTAGTCCGGCAAACAAAAGTCTGTTAGGCGGTAAAAACAATAGTTTTTACTACCAGTCACACATCGGATTTTTTGAATTTTTGGAAAAAACTGCGGTTAACGATACCGCAAAAATTGACGTGATAGCACGCCCAGAAATCGTGTCCGCTTGTATGATGAATTCACGGATAGGCGGAAAAGCAAATTTCGTAGTTGCCATGAGTGAACCAAAAACGGGGGATATAGTGGAATTTCTTTTCAATAAGGATTTTCCCATTCCGGCGGACTGGATTTCATTTGATACTGTAAAGCAAGAGTTCTTCTTGAGAGCTTCTTCAACCAACTACAAAACCCTTATAACCAGAAAACACAAACTCTTAAGACGTATGAGTGTTTCAGAATTCACAAATTTCTGCGGTTCTGTAAGACAAGCCGCAGACAATGGCGACTATAGCAGAGAACCGCAAAATTTAGGGCATATGCTAGAGATACTACATTGTAAGGGAACGACGGCAGCCGACAAATTGACGGCATGGAATCTGAAAGATAGCAATGCCAAATATGACGGGCAGTATAGTTTCTACTCTGAGGACGGAAAACGTCACTGCCTAACAGTTGATTTCAAGTGTGCTATCTCCATAAAGATTGACGGCACTACCAAAAAAGTCAACGCATACGGCAAAACGCACGGCATAAAGTATACTTGTTTCATGCCTACATTTCTAATGGGTTAAAATCTATAATAACGCTGTCCTATCGGCAATACGGGGAGAAAGTGAGTTTATTATGAAGGCTTATTATGACATTATGACGGATATTCACAAAGCAGCAAAGCAGGGAAATGCCCCACTGGGGGAAATTACCCAAATCATGGAAGACATCGGAGAATGGGCAAAGGCAGCGTCTCAGAGAATCATGGCAACTAAATTTTTCCATCCACACGACGAAGAAAATGCGGTTTCTGCTTTGGGAGATGCTTTGCTGGGTATGTTTGACACATTCGGCACTGACCCCTTACAAATTGAAAACGGAACAAGCTTCCGATTCGGAACAGTGTTTAACAGCGAGGAACAACCAGTTTTCACAATTTACGGGGCTGAATTCTATACGGAGAATGGCGAGAGATATGACCGTATTTCAAAAATTCCCACGGGTGAAATAGTGTGCTACTGGTATAATAATGCTCCTAGAGGATGGTTCATGAAGTTGACGAACCACAAAACCGGAAAGCCATTCATTTCTGAAATCGAATGAATTGAGATTGACGACTATAAAACCAGATAAACCAGTTGCCACGGGCGATATAATACAAGCGCCCGTGGGGGCTGATTTACAACCACCGCAACGGGCAGAAACGGGGAATTCGACATGAATTATCATTCAAGTGCCTTTGGAGATATAATCGTCAATGCCCACTCTGTAAAGACATAAACCGTATACCATAGCAAGAAAAGTTATGGTATACGGTTCTTTTTTTTGGCTTCTTGGTCCTGCCAATCAATTCAAAATATTAAATTTCTGTGAACGGATTTTTACGGTCCGGTGAATTTTCGTTCATAAAAATATAACATTTTCTTAATATCCATTTTTAACGGTCCTGCCGGAATACAAAGAAAGAGACAAGGCACGCCCACGGACTTTAGAGAGTTTATTATTATATCTTATATAATATTATATAGGTGTTGAAAAAAGTTGGAAAACGAGTTTCAAAAAGCTGGAAAAAAGAGCTGCGATTTCTCACAGCCCTTGAAAATTTTATTTTACAAAAAAGTATGGAACGCAAATTTCTTCACCGCATTCGTCACACTTTAAGTAAACTCTAACATCTGAAGAGTTCTTTTTTCCATAATTTACCGAATCTACTATTTCAAAATGCCCGCCATCAACGGCGTGGATTCCATGATTGTATTCTTTCACATCTCGATATTTGACGTTATAATAAACGATACCGGAAACAATAAAACCTATAATAGCAATAGCGATTAAAAACCATAAACCAAACATTTGTAATCTTATTTTTATCTGTTCTAACATGGTTATTCTCCTTTCAGTAATAAGAATTTGTTCTTATAGACTATGTCAAGCCTATCAAATTTCCACCATCATTTCATAAACAATGACTTTATCTTTACCATCATTCCGTTCGACATAGAACTCTTGTCCGACTAACATTGGAACTCTACAATATGCGTTCTCGCAGTAGACTGGAGTGGTTTCTAAAGAATATACAACTTGATTATTACCGATTTCATTCAGAGTATTGGTTGCCTTATAAAGTGTAGGCAAGTCATTATGTTCGTTCAGATAGTCGAACAACGATTTCTCAACGGCTTTCAAAACATTTTCTATCATTTCTTTTTCCATTTCCATAGTCAATACCTCTTTCTCCACCATTTTATTTGAGTTGTGGTTCTCTTTATCTTATGTTATTATTATAGCACAAGCCGCCTAAAATGTAAATAGATTTTTTGTTAACATCTATGAACAATTTGTTAATTCTGAAAGCTCCATAATACCAAGGTCCTGCTCCCCACTATTTTATTTTGTTATTACCTTATGATATAAATTATTTGAGTTGGCGGCAACCGCTTAATAAATTATTTACTTTTGATTCCATGAAAGTTTTTTCTGATTTCACGGATATTTAATTTTTATGCGTTATAATAGGTATTAGAAAGAAAGAAAGAAAGAAAGAAAAGCAACCGAAACCATTCTTAAAAAGGGAGATAAATAACCATGAAAAAATTTATACTTATCGCTTACGTCATTCTTCAAATCATTTGGGCTATTGTCAAATTCTTATTCACTTTAGCTATGTTGGCTTTAGTTGTCTATGTAGCTGCTTGTATCGTTAACATTTGGCTACACAATTCAACTGATTATTCATATGCTGATTGGAATTATTTAGTTAAGATACTCAAAGAATACCTTTATAACTAAAGCATTAAAGAGAATAGGCAGTTGGGAGGGCTGCTTGTTCTCTCTTTTGTTATTCATTGGTCCTTAACTGGGAGATTTAGAACCACATAACATTGCTTTTGATAACACCTTTGGGAGCAAGTATTATCTTTACTATGATTATATTATAGCATAAAGTGTTTAGTGTGTCAACTTTTGTTTTCTATGAGAATTTGGAATTCGATTATTATAAACGTGTCAAATTTTTATACTCCTATTCCGGCATTTTATTTAGACCCCTATAAAATAATAAGAGCCGGCTTAAAATAAACCGACCCCTATTTTTAATTTCCATCGACCCCGTATAAAGTGATTAGTTCGCCACATTTTGAACATTCAAAAGTATAATAATCTCCATATCTGCCACTTGTATCTTTATAAATCCATATACCCCCGTCAATAGAGTGGATACCATTGTTATAAATTTGTGCGTCTTTCTTTTGTTGATATACTGCTCCCGATACACATAGAGCAACAATGACAATAAAGGTGATTATGTAAGATAAGATAAAAGAACTTACTTTCATTTTTAATTTCCTTTTAAAATAAACCGCAAGCCATTTGATAAAATGAAAATAAAAAGATAGGCAAGAGAAAGCCAACAACACATTATATACATTATAGTTCCTTTCTATGATAGACGGCACTACTGGGATATAGCACCGCCTTATTCTGTTTTATTTATTCGCCTTTCAGTTCAGATAACAGAGCAGTAAGCAATTCTTGCTTCATATCAGCAGGCAAAGCTTTTAACATACTTTTTAATTTCCGCCGTTGTTTTCCCTTTTCTTCGGCTTGCTTTCGTTTCAAATAGTTTTCCCATTCTTCTACATGGGCTTCGCCGTTATACGGATAGCAATACTTTGAAGAGAGTGAAGCTTCATGATAATCAAAACCATCTTTTGAATATCCATAGGTATCTTTCATCTGGATTCTGATGTGAGCATAGAACGGAATGTTATTATCACCTGTTGTTCCACACTTAATTACAAAAGTTGTGTTATTACACTTGCCCACATATCTTTCACCATAAGAATCAGCAATGATTTTTTCAATCTCCGGCATACCCTTTTCATTTCTCCAGTCCATAACATTCTGGTTCATAAAGTTCTCCATTTCTCTGTGTTAATGACTTTAGCAGCTGTCCTTATTACTCTTTTATTATACCATAGTTTGTGGCGTTTGTCAAGTAAACATTTTGTGAACAAGTTGTTCTACATGACGTTAACACCTCTTTTCTTTAGCTTGTGTTATTATTATAGCATAGTTGGCGGCAAATGTTAATAGATTTTTTGTTAAGAATTATGAATGAACTGTTAATTGTTTGGATTGGAACGGTCCGGTTATGCTTCTGTAAAATCATAATAATCTTTTGTAATTCCTGATAGTCTTTCGGCAACCTCTTTTGTTTCAATACAATCTTCTTCAGACCATTTAGATTCATCATACTTTACATAATAATATACTTCCTCTAAATCAAAACATTCTATTTTCCCACCATGTAAATTTATATAATAGCCTGTTTGAAACTTTATTAAGCCAATAGCAGACAATAAAAACAAAGTCTTTTTGATTTTTCTACTGCCTGCCGGACTATTATCTTTGATACCTAATACGTCTTTAATATCTTCATATCTTAAAACTTTACTTTTTCCATTACAAAAGTCTGATTGAATATCTCTATAAGCACAGCATAAAACATATATTTTCATTTCTAATTCAGTAAAATTAAAAACTTTGTTTAATTTTTCTAAAGTAATTTCTGGAATCGGTGTATATTCTTTAGGTCTTTCTATTCTATAGTATGATACACCTTTTCGTTGTTTCCATACTTCTGCTGCTTCTTTAAGTTTAGCATTGTATAATTCTTTTTTATTAACATTACCATTTTCATCCATATAATCAAATTCATTTATTATTTTAAAATGTTGTCCGCCTTTAAAGAATACTAAACCATTAGTTTCTAACTCATATAAATAAACCTTTACTGTTTTTGGGTCTAAACCTGTACATCTTTTAATTTCTTTGAGTTGTAAATCTCTATGCTGAAAGATTCTACCTGTTCCGCCGGGTTCTTTGCCGCCAATACATAGAAAATAAGAATATAATTTTAATGAGTTCTTTTTAATATCTTCTTCTTTCTTTACCATTGCCGCATAAGTTTTTGGTTTAATTTTTTTCATAAATAAATCTCTCCTTTTTAAATATTTTATAGGAACACAATTCCCTATATTACAAGTATAATAATAAAGAATTTTTATATAAAATGTGAAATCGGGAATTTCCAATAGCGTTAAGGGAATTTTCAATAGCGTTAAGGGAATTTTCAACCCCGTTATCGGGAATTTCCAATAGCGTTATCGGGAGAAACCAATAGCATATAGTATTGTTATAGTATTGGGTAGGTCCCGCAAATGAAAGAATTTTTGAATTTTTACTATGAAAAATAAAATGAAAGAAATTCAAGGCAAAATGAAAGTTTGTCAGGTAGGGCAATCTAAACGGTCCTCACGATTTAATAGACTTCAAAATTTTATAATCGTCTTTACTAATTCCAACGGCATTTAATTCATCAACTTCGTTGTAAAATTCTTGTAATGTATAAGCACTGTCTGATAATACATTCACCAAAGTATATTTTACATATCCACCATTAGCTGTTGTAATGGTTTGCGATTTCAATTCAATAAGTCCCCAACCTTGTAATAAAGATAAATAAATATCAATATATCCATAATAACTTGTATCTCTGATGTTATGTCCTAATAGGTCTACAATTTCTTTTCTAACAAAAAATTTTTCTTTACCGTCTTGTTTATGTAGTTTATAATACTTTGAAAGAATAAGATAAGTTCTTAATAAGTCGATGCCGACATATTTTCTAAAGTGTAATAAATAATCAATAGTCTTAATATTTGTTTCGGCATAAATCGGCGGTGAAGGAATGTAATAATAATGGTCCTCTTTCCCTAAAGTGTAGATTAAACTATATTCTTGTAGCCTTTCTATTGCCTTATAAAATGTCGGGCGGCTAATATTTAACATTTTAGATACATTTGAAATATTTATATTCTTTTTGTCAACATATCTGTGGTCTTCTTTGCTTGCCATGTCCCACAATGAAATAGATACTAAATAATAATATACAGACCAATATTTATCTGTAATTTTTGAATAGTTTATTTCATTACGACTGTCGTTTGCTAATGTTCTAATTTTCTTTGACATAAAATCACCTTTTTATAATTATTTAGAGAATTTTCTCTATCTATATGTAAAAAAACAATGTTATATTTACAAAAATATCAAAAGTGTAAAATTCAGAATAACGGGGTGTAAAATTCAGAATAATGGTTTGTAAAAATTAGAATAACAGAATGTAAATTTTAGAATAATGGATTGTAAAAACGAGTATACTATTTATCTAATAATATTTATCTATCGAAGAGCAAAATGAAAGTTTGTCAAGTAGGGCAATCTAAACGGTCCTGTGCCGCCAACAAAAAGGACAATAGTTTTTCAACTACTGTCCCTCTTTTTTTTCTTTTAGTCCCAATAGCTCACAAACTCACAGCCAAATTTTTGCGGCACAATTTCATAGTGTTCATCATCGTGGCTGTCAACCCAATCACAAGCAGCTTTAAAATCATTGAAACAAATTGCCGTTCTGGTTTCATTATATGAACCATCATCACAATGGAACTGAACCGCATAGAAATCACCTTCTTCATAAGACTTTTCAATTTCAATTGTTGTATCTCTAATAATGCCTGCTTTATAAAGTTTGTTAATGTTGTCAAAAACGAAATCAAAAGGGTTCGTAAAGTTAACATGAATTGCTGCTGCCATATCTTTATAAATAGAAATCGGAACAAATTCGTGCCAACTTTTGTGTGCTGACCGAAAGACTGAATGACCATTCAATATAATTTCCACGCCGCTAACTTTCATAATTCTGTTCATAATAAATACCTTTCTGGTTTTTGGAACTTTTCCTTGTTCTTTAGTATGTTATAATTATAGCACAAGTTGACATCAATAGCAATTGAATTTTTATGAACATTTGTGAATAGATTTTAAATTGTTGCGGCTAATGAGCCTATGGTCCCCGCAAGTCGTCTTAACAAATTGTTTATAGACCTTTTAGAAAAAAAATAATGAATTTGGCGGCGACTATGGTATAATAGAAACATAGTAGGAGAGTTGATAAACTCAATAAAACAGAGATTGGAGCGTTTGCTTTATGATGTATGCTATTATGAATGCCGAAACCGATACTTGTATCACTACACAAAGAACAGAGGTAAAGACCCGAAGAAAGAGTGTTGTTTTTTAAATCTTGTTCTTTACAAAATGTATGATTATGCTAGAAGACACACAAACTTAAACACCTCTTAAACATTCCATTGCCGTTCAACAGTATCATCAAGTAAACCATTAGCTGTTTCAATTAATTCTTTTAATTTTTCTTTATATAAGTCTTTATCTGTCTTCACTTCTGCTGTAATTTCTTTTTTAATAATTGCCGTCATTTCATTGTAAGAATCTTTGTCTGTTTTACTTAGATTTTTTCCTAAAGAAAGCAGTTGTTCTTTAAGACTTTCAATAGATTCAATATAAACGCCTGCCGTATTAAATTCTATTTTATTGCCGCCGATGTCTATTAAATAGCCTTTTTCCATTAATTCATTCTTAGCGTTTCTATAAGTCCTATCACTGATGTTAAACTTTTCCATAAAATCTTTTGGACTAAAATAAAATTTATATCCATCTTTGTTTTTTGCCAAATACATATATAATTTTAGACCACTCGCCGACAAAGTATTCGCCGCTTTAAGATATTGATTCCATGATAACATTAGAAATATATCCTCCTTTTTCTCTCTCTTTTTAGTTATAAGATATAAATATTGATTAGCATAGCTGGACAATATTTTTTTCACCTCCTACTTTTATATTATACCGCCTTTGGAAACAAAAGTCAACAAATTCAGAAAATATTTTCTAAAAATAAATACGGTAAATAGTTGCCGAATTTTTAATAAATCTTTACGATAGACTTTCCGTTTTTTAAGAAAGTTTTTACCAGCGGCAATTTTTGAGATGAAAAAGAATACCACAACAATGAAAAAAAATACCACAACAATGAAATTTCTTTCCCGATTTTGGAAAAAATTTTTAAGAGAAATATAAAAATAATAAATATATAATAAATATATAAGAAATGCTTCGTTCACCCACATTAACAATTAATTGCCCAAACCCCATGATAGGGGTTTCTCAACCCCTATCTACCCCCTTAGGGCGTGGAATTACGCCCTAAGAACCCAAATTTCTTGGCAGCTAACGCTGGCAAGTTCATCGCTACGCTTTTTCTTTTTATTTATTTTTCTTTTTTTATTATGTCAAGATATTGACTTATAGTATAGAAATATTATATAATATTTTATAGGGGTTAGGGGTTAGTTAATTAGCTTTTAGAATTTAATAATAATAATTATTATAATAATATATAATATAATA
>ERZ808286.15-NODE-15-length-145051-cov-10.661246_pt1 | contig 145051 bp, 106 predicted proteins | sample MGYA00521276_ERZ808286 | MGnify/ENA primary metagenome ERZ808286 (study PRJEB31516, sample SAMN03275607) | gut metagenome | biome: mammalia-associated habitat; material: feces | host: Papio cynocephalus | place: Kenya | collected 2012-08-01 ... | reverse complement strand
TAGACATAATTACACTATCTTCTGCAATGTAAAAATTTACAAATTCCTAAACAACAAAAAAGAGGCTGCTTGTGTTTTGCAGCCTCTTTTTCATTCAGATTAGAAAGGAAAATCTACCTATTGTCGAGCAGTTCCTTGAAGGACTCGTACTTCAGGCTGGCGCCGCCGACAAGGGCACCGTCAATATCCGGGCAGGCCCTATATTCCTTGACGTTGTTCGGCTTGACGCTTCCTCCGTAAAGAATTAGGACTTTCTGCGAAGCGACCTTGCCAAAAAGAACATTGAGCAAATCACGGATATAGCTGCAGATGTCTTCGGCAATGGCAGAAGAGGCATTCTTGCCTGTTCCGATGCTCCAGACCGGTTCATAGGCAATGACGACATTGTTCCTCTGATCTTTCGTGAGGTTCCTCAGTCCGGTGACAATCTGCTCACGGATGACATCTTTGGTGATTCCCTCATCATACTGCTTGGCGGTTTCGCCGACGCAATAGATGGCATGGAAACCATTGGCGACAAGGGCACGGATCTTCCGGTTGCAATCGAAAGAGGTCTCTCCCTCATAGGCACGTTTCTCACTGTGTCCGATGATGGAATAATCGACGCCGATTTCCTTCAACATCGGAATGGAAACAGAAGAAGTATAGGCACCATGGTCGGCATAATGGCAGTCCTGGGCGGAAACAATGATGCCATGGGCATGTTTACGAATGGAACGGAGAGCAACAAAGCTCGGTGCGATTCCGATCCTGACGCCCTTGTTCTTGGCTTCCTTGGCTAGGCCGTTTTCCTTGACCGAATCGCAGAAGGCAAGCCCCTCGGCAATGGTATTGTTCCTTTTCCAGTTGCCCCTTAGAAATTTCTTGCGCACGATCTTATTATTTATCCTCAATGACATCGATTCCCGGCAGCTTTCCATCGTTCTGAATCAACTCAAGGGAAGCTCCGCCTCCGGTAGAAACATGACTGAACTTATCGTTATAGCCAAACTTCTTTGCGGCAGCGGCAGAGTCACCACCTCCGATGACAGTGAAGGCGCCGTTCTCGGTTGCTTTGGCACAGGCTGCACAGACAGCTTTAGTACCTTCCTGGAAATCCGGATTTTCAAAAACGCCCATAGGTCCGTTCCAGAAAATGGTCTTGGCCTTGGCAATCTCCTCGGCATAGAATTTGCGGGTAAGAGGGCCGACATCGACTCCCTCGTATCCTTCAGGGAAGTCCGTCTCGTTATTGTCAATGTACTTGATGTCTTCGACTTTCTTTTCCGGATTGTCGAAGTCAAATCCTTTGGCAAGGATAGAATCGAGGGAAAGCTTAATCTTGCCGGTATCATAGCACTTACGGGCATATTCAAGCTGATCCTCTTCGCAGATGGAATTTGCGACATTAATATGGAAGACAGCCTTCTTGAAGGTGTATCCCATACCGCCGCCAATGAGAATCCTATCGCATTTCTTAAGCAGCGAATCGATGACCTCAATCTTGGAAGAGACCTTGGCGCCTCCTAAGATGGCAATATACGGACGCTCATCGGCAGTCGGATTGACGCAACGTCCAAGACCCTTGATTTCCTTTTCCCTTAAGAAACCGACGGCAGTCGGTTTGCCCTCAGCCTTAAGTTCGGCAGGAACACCATAGGTAGATGCATGGGCACGATGGGCAGATCCGAAGGCATCCCTGACAAAGGCATCGACATAAGAAGCCCATTCTTTGCTCAAAGCAGGATCGTTCTTCTCTTCGCCGGCTTCATAACGGGTATTCTGGACAAGCAGGACGTCGCCATCCTCTAATCCGTCGATGGCATTCTTGAGTCCTTCGCCATGGGTATCCTTGCAGAAGGAAACCTTGACTGCCTTATTCCTGGCCTTTTCAAGATATTCCTTTAAGGCAGGAAGGACGATAGAAAGATCGTTCTTCTTCCTCTGCTTGTCGATGTCTTCCTGTGTTGCCTTTCCTTTGGCAAGGTCTTTCCATTTGACCTTTCCTAAATGAGACCTTAAGACAACCTTGGCATTCTGCTTAAGCAGTTCGGCAATGGTCGGAATAGCGGCCTGGATACGGTTATCGTCGGTGATTTCGCTTCCCTTGTGAGGGACATTGAAATCGACGCGGACCAAAACCTTCTTACCGGAGACTTTTAAATCCGTAACAACTTTTTTCATTCTGGTTTCCTTCCTTTTCGTTTTGAATAAAGAGGCGGCAGCAAAGCCGCCGCCTCACACAGTGTTTCTTAATGAACGGAGAGACTACTTCTTAAGGATTTCGCCGTAAAGCTTGGCAAGACGCCTCATCTGGCAGGTGAAGGAATATTCATTGTCATACCAGGAAGCAACCTTGACAAAGGTATAGTCACCAGCCGGGATGAGCCTAGTTAAGGTAGCATCGAAGATGGAGCCTTCGGTACGTCCTAAGATATCGGAAGAGACGATTTCGTCTTCATTGTATCCTAAGACACCCTTTAATTCGCCATTGGCGGCCTCTTTCTCGGCAGCATTGATTTCTTCGACAGTGGCAGGCTTCTTTAAAAGAAGAGTGCAGTCGCAGATAGAGCCATCGGTGACAGGGACACGGATAGCATTTCCGTTAAGACGGCCGTTGAGTTCGGGGATGACCTTGCCGACAGCCTTGGCAGCACCAGTGGTGGTCGGAACGATGTTGGCGGCACCGGCACGGCTACGACGGACGTTCTTGCCGGCTAAGTCGAGGATACGCTGATCGTTGGTGTAGGCATGGACAGTGGTCCTTGTTCCGCCGATGACACCGAACTTGTCATTTAAGACCTTCCTCATCGGAGCTAAGCAGTTGGTGGTGCAGGAAGCGCCGGAGATGATGGTCTGATCCTTGGTAAGCTTATCGGTATTGACGCCATAGACATAGGTCGGAATATCCTTGGAAGAAGACGGAGCGGAGATGATGACGCCCTTAGCGCCGTTTTCCCTGTGGACATCGCCGTCCTCATGGGATTTCAGACGTCCAGTGCACTCAAGGACGATATCGACGCCATAGTCTTTCCAGTGAAGATCATGGGGATCCTTCTGGCCAAGGACCGGAATCTTATGTCCGGCGAAGATGATGTTAGTCTCATCGTGGGAGATTTCATCTTCATGCCAACGGCGATGGGTGGTGTCATACTTTAATAAGTAAGCTAAAGTGCCGGCATCGACCAAATCGTTGATGGCGACGACTTCGAAGATGTCCTTTCCAGCCTCTTCGTTCCTCTCATAGGCACGACGGAAGGCAAGACGACCGATACGACCAAATCCGTTGATAGCTAATTTAATAGACATTTGTGATAATGTCCTCCTTTTTTCGTGATAATTCTACAATGAAGATAGGTGTTTTTAAAGTCTTTTACTTAAATTTTTTACAAAAAAAGCGGTTTCTAAACTTATTTTTTTGTTTTCCTGCTCACTTTCCCTTAGACCATGCTTATTTGCGTGCTCATTTTCCATTTCTTTAAAAAGAAAAAAATCCTTTTTTGGATTTTTGCCTATTTTTTTAAAAAAACAAAAGAAAAAAGCGGATTAACGTCCCGCTTTTTTCATTTCCTGCGTTTGCGTACTTCCTCGGCCTGTCCGCGTAGAGAAGACCTGATATGGACCACCCCGGACTTGGAAATCTGAATTCCATCCTTGTTCAGACTTTCGGCAATTTCCCGATAGTTAGCCTCTTTCCTGCTCCTTCTTTTTTCGATTACGGCTTTCGTCTTTTCCTCAAAAAGGGAGATAGGCTTTACCTTAAGAAGAAGGGTAAGATCATCGATGTCCCGGGCGGCACTTGTCAAAGAGCGGGAGTAGTTTGCACTGTCGCAGATGGATAACCGGTTATTGATATTCCTTTCTTCTTTGCTGATCCGGGCGTTCTCGAAGGCAAACCTGCCTTCGTTCGCCCCAAGATAGGAAAGGAAGACAGAAATCTGATCTGACCGCTTAAGATAAAGAACATGTTTCTCCCGCCGCTTGATGTACTTGAAGTTCCTGCTCTTCTCTTCCTTGAAGGACAGAAGCTTTTTCTTGACGGCAAGGGCATCCCCCTTGTCGGTAAAGGCCCTCTCTAGGTAATAGGAAGTCCGGTTCGAGGAAGGATTGTTCACCGACCCGTTACTTAGAAAACAGCCAATAAGGAAGAAGGGGAAATTCTTTCGGTGAAGACATTCCTTAGGGGCAATCCGCTCGATCCCGTCCTTAAAGATTTCCAGTTCCTCCCTCCTCTCATAGAGGCGTCTGTCGCTGACCGAAATCCGATAGACGACCCCTTTTTTAAAGCGGGTCTTCTTCTCGTAGGTAATCTGTGGAGACCTATGAAAGACTTCTTTCAGGGAGGAATAAATCACTTTGCAGACGGAGGCGATTTCCGTCCGCCTCTCTAAAGAAGGATGGTTTCCAATGGAAAAAACGGCTCCGTTCCGGATAAACCCGGAAAGAATGAGCTTCTTCTCCTCTAAAGTATAGGAACCGACACTCAGCTCGTTTTTGACTTGCTGGGTGAATGACACTTCGCCTGCTTCCATAACAGAATTTACCTATTCTCTTCTTTTTCAAAATCCCGGTGGATCCTTGTCGCGGCAAGGGATCCATCACTTACCGCCCTTGTCACCTGCCGGAGAGGGGTGCTGCGGCAGTCACCGACGGCAAACAGGTTCTTTTCCTTTGTCTGCCTTAAATCATCGGTAAGAAGATAGCCTTTTTCATCCATGACTCCCTCTAAATGGACAAAGGAAGTCTGCGGCCTGTCCCCGACAAAAAGGAAAAGGCCGTCGGCCTTAAGGGTCACTTCCTCCCCGGTATTGCTGTTTTTCCTCGTCAGGGAAGAAAAAGAGGTTTCCCCGGAAACGGAAAGCGGCTCATATGGGACATAGAAGGAGGTGTTCTCCAACGACTTAAAACGGTCGACAAGGACAGGCTCCGCCTTCAGCTTTTCATGATGGGAGACTAAGGAGACATGGGAGCAGAGTGAAGAAAGGTAAATAGCTTCCTGGAAGGCGGAATTCCCGCCTCCGATGACAATGACGTCCTTTCCTTTATAGAATGGGCCATCGCAGATGGCGCAGGAGGAAATTCCTCTGCGGCTGAATTTCTCCTCGCCCTTTAGAGGAAAAGGACGCGGCTTAAGGCCGATGGCAAGAATGACGTAGACAAAGTCCTCTTCTCCCTTGACCGTCTTAAGACGGTAGCTTCCGTCTCCGTTTTTTGTCAGGGAAAGAACCTCCTCATACCGGACAGGGATGGAAAAATCGGAAAGCTGATCCTCCCTGACCATGGCAAGCTCGGGGCCTGAGCCCTTACGATAGCCTGGATAATTCTCAATACGGTCGGTCAGATTGACCTTACCCCCGACATTCTCCTTTTCAAAACAGACCGGGGTCCTTCCATAGCGTTTAAGATAAATGGCAGCGGACACTCCGCTGGGTCCAAGGCCGATAACGGCCACTTTGCTTTTATCGATGCTCATTGCTATTTTTTTCCTTTCCGCCATTCTTACCTGCCGAAAGCTCTTCTTCTTTTTTCTTCAGCAGGGACAAATCCCTGTCCGGGCTTTCCTCGTTCTTTGTCAAAGAGTCCCTCTCTTTTTTTCCTACTTCCCTTACCAGCTGGGCATCCTCTTCGATATAGCACGACTTAAACCACTTAAAGGAATCCAGTCTTCCTTTCTTTGCCCTATGGCGGAAAAGATGATTTAGCACAATAAGAAGAAGCCCGACTCCGATATAGATGCCTGCCCTGACAAAGGACTGGTAGGAAGAATGATTCGTCCCAACCGCTGCACCGCTATCGTTTCTCGACCTGATGAACTGAGGATTACGGAGAGGCTCAAGGACGATACGGACGATTCCGTAGATAATAAAATAGGCAAACGATTTATCCCCGTCCACATAGCGTTTTCCTTCCAAGGCATTCAATCCATACTGAAGAAGGAAATAACCGAGAAGGTTCCTCCTTCCTTCGACAAGGAAGAGAGGCGCGGCAAGGGAACCCTGAGGAAGAACCTGGCTGACCGAGGCTGAACCGAGAACCTCTTCCCCATAATAGTACTTTCCCCTAGGCAGGTTTCCGTTCTGCCTGTTATTGGTGATAAAAGAAGGAAGGAAGTCCCATGCCAAGGGAGAGACGGAATGGCCGAAGACTTCCTGATTAAAGAAATTCCCCCACCGTCCTAGCCTCTGGGCAACCAGGATGGTCGGAACGGCCCAGTCCCTGATTTTCAGAATCGATGTGCCTCTTCTTCGGAAGATAGCATAAAGTACACCGGAGATGACCCCAAGCAGGGCTCCTCCCTGAATGGCAAGTCCTCCTTCCCAGATGGCAAAAGGGGCATACCATCTTCCGGCAGTAGGCGCGCAGGTAGGCCAGGTGGCAATGACGTACCAGATTCTAGCCCCGACAATGCCCATAGGGAAGGCAACAAGAAAAACAGAATTAAAGAAATCCCATCCTCGGAAGCCATCCTTCTTAGCATGGTAATTGGAAAGAAAGAGGGCGAGAAGGCCGCCGGCAAGAATGAAGATGGCATAAAACCGGATGATGGGAGTTTTAAAGGGAATACCGGGATAATAACCAAGGAACATCTTATCTTCCTCCGCCATCTTTCAGCCGTTTCTCGGAAATTTCGGCAAGACGACGCTGGAATTCATATCCGGTATCGTACCCGTCATCCTTCAATTTATAGTTCGTCACGGCAGTTTCAATGATTTCGGCGATGTTTCTTGCCGCCGAGACAGGAAGTTTGACAAGGGGGATAGACTCTCCGAGAATCTCATATCTTTCGGTCTTCCTTCCAATCCGTTCCCTTGGGGTATTCTCAGAGAAGGGGACTAGGTTGATGACCCTTTTGATATGTTCCCGCTTGCAGAGGGAGTTGATGCCGAACCTGCGGGAGACATTGATGATTCCTATACCACGGACTTCCCTCCTGCCATAAATAGACTCCGGACAGGTTCCGATTAGCTGTCCCCGGACATCGGCGATATCCACCCGGTCATCGGCGACAAGCCTATGTCCCTTCCGGATCAATTCAAGGGAAACCTCGGATTTACCGACGCCCGAGTGTCCCCTTAGCAGAACACCCACCCCATAAATGGAAAGAAGACAGGCATGCACGGCTGTGCGCGGGGCAAGGGCTTCGGTAAGATAGACATAAAGCTGACTAGCAAGCAGAGACGTGTCAGCAGGGGAAGAAAACAAGGGTGCGTTCTTCTCTTTGGCCGCACGGAGAAGAGGCTCAGGAATAGGGGAATTATGGGTGACGATGATGGCAGGGCATTCCTGGGAACAGATTTGCAAAGAATTATGGTAAATAAAATCAGGATCGGAATCCTTAATCAAAGCCATCTCTTTATTTCCGATAAGGTTGATACGGTTTTTCTGATGGAACTGAAGAAGGCCGAGAAGTTCAAGGCCAGGACGGTCGATTTCCGCAACTGTGACAGGACGGGAAAGGGAATTCCTATCCCCGTTGGCGACTTTAAACCCAAAATGGTTCGACAATTCCAGACTAGTTAGCATAGTGATTCCCCTTATCTATAAGTTACTTCTTCAATTATACACGAAAGAAAGAGAGAACTAATGCTTTAATCACCGGAAAGAGCGGCTTTCCGGTACTTTTCCTTCTCCAGTTCCTTCTTCAGATAATATCCTGTATAGGAAGCTTTGCAATTCCTGATATCCTCGGGGCTGCCTTCGAAGACAAGATTGCCGCCTTTGTCGCCTCCTTCCGGACCGAGGTCGACAAGATAGTCGGCACATTTGATGACATCAAGGTTATGTTCGATGACAACCACGGTATTTCCGGCATCGACCAATCGGTTGAGGACAGAGACAAGCTTTTCGATATCGTAAGGATGAAGGCCGGTTGTCGGTTCATCAAGGATATAGAGGGTAGAACCGTCGCTTGCCTTTTCTAATTCATAGGCGAGTTTGACCCGCTGGGCTTCTCCTCCGGAAAGAGTGGTAGATGGCTGACCTAGTTTCCTGTAGCCAAGTCCGACATCGACTAGAGTCTTTAATTTTCTAGTGATGTTCGCATAAGCAGAAAAGAAGGAAAGAGCCTCCTCGGCACGCCTATCAAGGACATCAGCGATGCTTTTCCCCTTATAGCGGATTTCTAGGACATCATCCGTGTACCGTTTTCCGTGACAGACATCGCAGGTGACATAAACGTCGGGAAGGAAGTTCCTACTGATTCTCTTTACGCCGGCGCCCTGGCAGGCTTCACACCGTCCTCCCTTCCTATTGAAGGAGAACATTGATTTCCCCATCCCCTTTATTCTTGCATCCTGGGTCTGGGCAAAGAGATCACGGATATCATCGAAAACCTTGATATATGTAGCAGGATTGCTTCGCGGTGTTCGTCCGATCGGTTCCTGAGACACATTGATTACTTTGGAAATATACTGTAGATTAAGAATATCATCGCATTGTCCTTTGTCGCACTGATATCCGAGTTTGCTTTTTGCCGTAGTATAAAGTACTTCATCGACAAGGGATGACTTGCCAGACCCGGAAACACCAGTCACGACAGTAAGACAGCCAAGAGGAATCTTGACATCGATATGCTTTAGGTTATGACAATAGGCATTCTTGATTTCCAGACATTTCTTGTAGCTTCTTCTCTTGCAGGGGACCGGAATCCTCTTTCTGCCGGAAAGGAAGTCGCCGGTGAGGGACTCCTTGTCTTCCCTAAGTCCTTTTGGAGAGCCAGTATAAATCACTTCTCCGCCATGGTCACCTGCGCCAAGTCCCCTATCAACGCAATAATCGGCGGCAAGAATAGTATCTTCGTCGTGTTCGACGACAATCAGGGAATTACCAAGGTCACGCCTTTCCTTCCTTGTCTTAATCAGCTTATCGTTGTCCCGCTGATGTAGTCCGATAGAGGGTTCGTCAAGGACATAAAGGACTCCGGTAAGCTTGCTTCCGATCTGAGTGGCAAGACGGATGCGCTGGCTCTCTCCGCCGGAAAGAGTCGCCGCCTCACGGGAAAGAGTGAGATAGTCAAGTCCGACGTCAATCAGGAATTTCAGCCGGTTTTTGATTTCGCTGATGACCCTATCGGCAATACTATGTTCCCTTTCAGTCAAAGTGAGATTCTGGAAGAACTGGTAAATCTTATCTAAGCTCCTTGAACAGAGCTCATGGATGTTCAGTCCGCCGACTTTGATGGAAAGGACTTTTTCATTTAGACGTGCCCCGTTACAGGTCGGACAGATATGTTCAGACATAAAGGAAGCATAGTATTGCTTCCTCCAATCGGACTTCGTGGTCAGATAAAGACGGTCGATTCTTGCCTTCAGTCCTTCCGTCACATTCTTGACAATCTTAGAACCATTAGAGGATTCATAAATATATTGGACAGGCTCCTTCGGGCCATAAATGATGATGTCCTTCTGTCTCTGGGAGAGTCTGTTGAATGGGGTAGACGTGGAAATATGATATTTCTCGAGGACAGCATAGAAGTCGTTCCACTCTATGGTGTCATGATTGTGCTTAGGAAGACAGCCAATCGCTCCGTCATCGATGGACTTAGTCGGATCAGCAATCCTTAACGAAGGATCGGCCTCGATTTTGACGCCAAGTCCGTTGCAGTCAGGGCAGCAGCCGAGCGGATTGTTGAAAGAAAACAGCCGGGGTTCAAGCGGAGGCACGGAAAACCCGCAGATCGGGCAGGACTGATGTTCACTATAAAGAGTTTCTTTTCCGTTGATTTCGGCAACGACATAGCCGTTGGCAAAATCGAGGGCGACACGGAGAGAATTAAAAAGACGATCCTTGTTTTCCTTGTTCAGGATAAGCCGGTCGATGGCAAAAGAAATCGTATGCTTAAGATTCTTGTCCAGGACCGGGATGGTTTCATAGCGGGAAAGAGGGGCATTATCGATTTTTGCCCGGTTGAACCCGGCCGAAAAGAATTTTTCCCTAGTCTGCCTATGAGTGCCTTTTTCGTTCTGGACGACAGGGGCGTAGATGGTAACCTTGCTTCCCTCCGGATTGTCATTGATTGCATTGTAAATCTGTTGAAGGGAGGAAGCCTTAATCGGAATATGATGATGAGGACAATAGGCAACACCGATGCGGGCATAGAGAAGACGGAGATAGTCGTAAATCTCTGTTACGGTTCCGACTGTCGATCTTGGGTTATGACTGGTCGTTTTCTGATCAATCGAGATTGCCGGGGAAAGACCATCGATAGAGTCAACATCGGGCTTAGTGAAATCGCCAAGGAACCTACGGGCATATGAGGAGAGGGACTCAACATATCTTCTCTGCCCTTCGGCAAAAATCGTATCAAAGGCCAGGGTGGATTTGCCAGATCCGGACACACCGGAAAAAACGACAAGTGCATTCTTAGGAATGGTCACATTGACGTTCTTCAGATTGTTTTCTCTTGCACCTTTGACAACAATATAATCCTTATAATTATCTGTCATTAAAAAAGTACCATCCTAAATATATTAGTTTATCAGAAAGAAGAAGGTTTTAAAGTCATTTGCCAAAGACGGAAAGAAGTCCGTCAGGACCGAAGACCTTCCTTTCCCCTTGAATCAAAGGAGAGACGTAATCAAGGTAGCTATCCCGGATATTGTCGCCTGAGGTAGTAAGATAGGAAAGAGGCATCTTCTTAGCCTTATTGGCAACTCTAGAAAGAGGAACATCTACATAGGTAATCCGATAAGGTTTGGAAGAAAGCCGTTTCCTTACTACCCTTTTTCCGCTGGTTCCTAACGTGGCGAAAATATAGGCCCTCTTTCCACATTCATAGGCTTCCTTAATATCGGTGAAGGAAGGAAGGAACGTACCCGCCCGGTTAAGCAAGGAGAGCTCGATTCCTCTTGTCTTCCTGCCCCTATTAGAAAGAAGCGAGGCAAGATAGTCCGCAACCCCTCCATTTTGGATGTTGCCAAAGGAATCCTTGTCCTTTGATGCTAAAATAAGTTTTCCTTCTTTATTCCGGATTCCTTCCGAGACAACGATAAAGCAATGGCCTTTTTCTTTATATCTGGAGATTGCTTTATCAAGAAACGTTTTCAGATCAAAAGCAGATTCGGGAACATAAATAAAATCAGGTGCAAGTCCTTTCTTCTTAGCTAAAAGACTAGAAGCAGCCAGAAACCCAGAGTCACGTCCCCTGGTTTCGAGAATATTAATCCGTCCAGTCTGATAGGAATAGTCATCTTTTTGGATGGCAATAGAGGCGTTGGCAACCCTTTTTGCGGCCGATCCGAACCCGGGACAATGATCGGTAAAGAGCAAATCGTTATCGATAGTCTTAGGGATACCGATGACCTTTAGATTCCTTTTCTTTTCTTTCGCCCTAAGGGAAATCTTATTTGCCGTATCCATCGAATCGTTTCCGCCATTGACGAAGAGATATCCGATCCGATATTTCTCTATCGTTTTCCTGATGTTTTGCCACTCGATGGCATTTAAGTCTTCCGGAAGTTTCACTCTTGCAGAGCCGAAATTTGCCCCCGGAGTGAAAAGAAGGGAGGAGAAGTCACGCTTAAAGATAACGGATTCTAGTTCACCATTTAATAATCCGTTTACTCCAAACCGGGAAACATAGAACTTTCCTCGTTTTGGGTCTTTTCTAAACGTATCAAACAGACCGAGAAAGGAAGAATTGATTACCTGGGTAGGACCGCCGGACTGAAAATAGCAAACATTATTTTTCGCAGTCGTCATAGCTGAATTTTTCCTTTCTTTGCTCTTCCTCCCTCTTTTTCTTCAGTGAATCAAGGGCAAGGTATTTCCTTGTCCGGTTCTTGACGGCAAATAGCCCAAAAACCAAAAGGGTGGCAAATAATCCAAGACTTGTTATCAGCCTGCCAAAACGGAAATACGGCGAAGAATAGGATAGAACATACTTCTGTTTACCTGCTCTGGCGATAAACCCGATGAATCCGCCCTGGGCCTTATAAGCCGTCACTTCTTCCTCTTTGATAGTATCCGTTTCCTCATCTTCTGTCAGGGAGACAAGTTTAAACCCATTCTGAAGCGGAAGATTGAGAACGACAAACTTATCTTTGTCATAGTCGGTTTCAAAAGTCGTCTCATTCTCGTTCCGGGAGACAATCGTCACCTTATTCTTCTTCAGATTGTCTATCGCATCCTGATAGTCTCTGTTGCGGATGATATAGATACTCGGTTTTTTCAGATTGGTCTTGCCTTGGACAATGCCAAGAATCTTATAGACCGGACGGTCGGTGTAATAGCCATGCGCAAGCTGATAAGAGGAATAATAGGGATGGTTAAAGGAAATCCTATGGTCGTCCTTATCAAACAGACGCCACTGGATGTTCTTGTCCGAATTGATGCCGATGTAGCTCCCGCTAAGAGGATCGCTTGGATCAGCCTCCGGTGCAAGCGGGACATAATTTCCGTCATTGTCGGTAAACTGAATCAGAATCTTGGAGTAATAGGGAACACTGGTGGTGTATTTGTTTCCGTTTTCGTCAAGCAAGGTATCAAGGTCATAGACAGTATCGGCGGCAGTGATTCCGTTTGCGGATTCGAAAGGATGTTTCTTTGCATATTCTTCTTCGCAGGAAGTATCCGACGGATTCAGGATACTGCAGGAAGCATAGCTTGTCGATCCGCTTTCGTTTTCCACCCAGTTTGCAGCATAAACAGTCGCCTTCCTCTTGTTGCTTGTCCCGGAATAGAATTCAATCGGCGAGGAGCTTCCGTAGGCGTATTTTCCGCCATAGACAGTCAAAGAAGACTGGAAGGCGCTGGCGTTGCGAATCTGATTCTTTTTATCATTATAGTCGTAGTACTGATAGGAATAAATATCTTTTCCGTTTCCGTATAGTGTTCCACTGATGACACTATTCGTCCCATAAAGCTTCAGGAAGTCTTCATGGGAAATACTGGCAGCACGGAGAAGCGGATATTCGTTGATGTCTTCCGAAAGTCCGAAATATAAGTCATCGTCTTCATCCTTATAACCGAGATTGGTAGCCATCCAGCTTGAGTCAATCACATTATCATATCCAAAGGCAAAGTCGATGAAGTTGAGGTTGACATAGAGAGACTTGTCACAGGACGGGGAAGAAAGGAATTCCTTAAAGGAGGAAGAATAACGGATTCCGATTTCATCCTCTTCTTCCTGTGTAAGATCTAAAACGTTCTTAAATCCATAAGGGATGTCATAGCTGCTGGCTAAATTCTTTCCGTCGTAGGTGAGAAATCTTCCATAAGAATCCTTCCTGCTCTCCTTTTGGACACGCTCGACAATGTAGTACTTAACGCCAAGGAAGGTTTCCCTGTTTTCTCTCCGGTTAGTTAATCCCCTAAGCCAGCTTTGGTAGTTATAGGGTATCCGGCTACGGTCAATGAACTCCTGGGCCCCGAACGGATAGACGGAATGGAAGGAAGAGGTTCCTGAATAGCCAAGATGCCTACTGATATTAGGAGTGTTCCGGTCCTGGAGATCAGAGAAAATCCGGTAATAGTCTTCTCCTCCCTCTTCTTCCTTTAAACGGGAGACAAGTTCGGTGGTAAGAGGGATGTCGGCATTCTGGTTACTGGTGGAAACCCCCTGTCCGTAAATAGTCAGATTGGCCATGACAATCACGTCAAGGGACATCCTTCCTAACGTGACATAGGAATATTGTTTCTTATGGAAGAAGGGACGGGTCACAAGATAGACAAGAATAGTCCAGACAAGACTTCCGAAGATCAGCCACCTCTTATCGTCCCATTGGGTATCGGTGAAGTTTCCCGGTTTCCTATTCACTCCGTAGATGACAAGAAAACAGCAGATAGTCTGAAGGAAGATAGTCCTTACGGCGGCTAAATCCAGATAGGAACGAGGGAGGTCCCGTCTCTTTTCCACTGCCTTTAGGTCAAAGACAATCCTCCAGGAAACAGGAAGGATAAAGTAGCGTGCATATGCAACAGTGAATCCAGAGAAAAGATAGAACCCAATAGGGGTAAAGATCCTAAATAGTGTCCCTGCCCTGCCAAGAAGATAGGAAACTTTCTTCTGTTTAATGGCATCGATGAGGGATACAAAGAACATTAGAAGCATAGGAGTAGTGGCATAAAGCCCAGCCTGGCAATTATCATACCAGCTAACATTCAATAAGTTGGATGAGTAGCAGCTGTCTGACATGAAAAGGAAATTGAAGAGTGGGGTGAGCTGGTTCTGTTCCCTTCCGCTTGGGAAGGTGAACCTAGCCTTCAGCCTTTCTTTCCTTCCGCTCGCATTCTTAATTCCCTCAAGATAAGCATTGTTCTGGGTTCTTGGCCTGCTTTTTGCGACGGCAAGCCCAGGAAGAAGGGTAAAGGCACCAAGGCAGATAGCGATAAGAAAGGAAATCCTTCCGCAGCCGAGAATCGACCAGTTTTCCCTTTCGTTTCTTTCTTTCCTGGTCTGAAAGAAACGGAAAAGGGCATAGAAGAGTCCGCCGACCATGAATACGGCAAAGAAGAAATAGGATGCCCTGGCATTGAGGAAGAAGCCGACAAGGAAGATACGGGGATCCCGCTTTTTGATAATCCGTTCTATTCCAAGGAAGATCAAAGGGAGGAAGGCGACTGAATCAATAAAGTGGAACCAAAGATAACCAAAAGAATAACTCGAGAAACCAAAGGCTAAGGCACCAAGTCTTTTGTTTTTCGGAGAGAAGTTAAATTCCCCAAGGTACCAATAGAAAAGCCTTCCGGCAATGACCATCTTTGGAATGAATTCCAATCCCTGAAGAGTCTGCAGCCATTCTCTAGGAAAGGGGAGGAGAATCAGGAAAAAGGGATCAAAGAGGTAGTAGAAGGAATTTCCTCCGATATTGTCAATTCCTAAAAAAGCGCTTCTATCCCACATGGGGAATACCCCGGTAGAGAAGAAAGAATGCCAGTCATCATAGCCGTTGAAGATAAAATTCCTTTCCTGCCTGGAATAATCTCCGCTTAGAGGAATGGTACAATACTGATTAAATAAGGTATATCCGTAGCAGAGAACGGCGATCAAAGTGAGCCAATAGACAGTCTTCCTTGCCTCGCTTGGCTCCCTAAAGGTCTTTTTTATTCGCAGGAAAAAGGAAACGAATCCTTTTTTTCCTTGCTTTATCAGCGAGGAGGAGAGCTCGGTGGCCTGCCTTTTGAGGCGGCTGATTTTTTTCTGTATGTTTTCTTTCATAGCAATAGTTCTATTTTATACCATCATGGTTTGTTTTCTCACATATTCCTTTCAGCCAAAAGAGGGGAATCGTTTATACTAGAATCATGGAAAAACATTCCCGGACAGAAAAAGCCGTTCACTTCCTGAAATCTCCTTTTTATCTCATCACTCTTTCACTACTTGCCCTTGCCGGCTTTCTTTTCCCCTATCCTTATAATTTCATTCCATCGGTTCTTTTTGGACTTCTTTCGTTTCTTCCCATTCTTCAGAATGATGGAATCTATTATATTGCTTCTTTTATTCTCGTCATTCCTTCCGCGAATAGGCCATTTAGGGCAAGAGATGTTCCCCTGCCTTTAGTGCTATCCATCGGTCTAGTCTTCTTCTCCCTGATTCTGTTCCTCATTGTAAGAAAGGTCAAAAGGCGAACAGGATTCATCTTCTATCTTCTTTTGTCCTTCCTGCTTTTGATTCTCGCCTCCTATATCATCAATGCGATAGAAAGGAACAGAAACTACCGACAATGCTGGTTTTTTATCGTCTTCTTCCTTGCGGAGATCTTTATTTATAGGAGGAGGTGTTCGGCAACCAGTGGGAGAAAAGGGTTTGACTATCTCTCAGAAGTTTCTTCCGTCCTTGCCATTCTTCTCTTTCTAGAAGTCGGTTTTACCCTAAGGACAAAGGAAAAGCACAACGCCTTTTCTCCTTTCGACCTATCCTACGATTCGGGAGATGCCATAGCTAGCTTAATTATCCTTACCCTTCCCTTTCTTGGTTATGGCATCTATAAAAAGAGATGGTACTATTGTGCTTTCGTGCTATTGGACTACTTCACCTTACTTGTCCTTGGAAATACAATCAGTCTTCTTTTCCTGCTTATCGGCTTTATTCCGCTCGTCTTCCTCGCCTTCCACTCCTATAAAGGATATTATCCCTACTTTCTGCTCGTCGGACTTGTTGTCCTGCTTGCCCCGTTCTGTTTCCTGCTTTTCTTCTCCCAGAGATTCTCAGGAAGCTTTTTAAAATCAAGGCAGGCATTCAGGCTTCTCGAAAAAAACAATCCCAATTACAGCCAGATTCAAAGCGGAATTTTTGCCTTTGAGAGTAACTACCTCATTGGAGCATCTCTTTTATCCGTTACCACAGAGTCCGGGTTTTCCATGATACCAAACGGGTACATCCAAATCGGGGTAATCTCCGGCTCCCTTGGCCTTACTTCCTATCTTTTTGCCGACCTCATCAGGTATCTTTCCGCCCGAAAAGGAAAAACAAAGGCAGACCGTTATTTCTTCCTCTTTTTCCTTATCCTACATGATCTGTTAAACTATCTCAGGGATGCAACGACAGACTGGACCATCTTCCTCCTGAGGAGGATTGTCATCAGCACCTTCCAAGGTTCCTGTGAGGAAGGGGAGAGGATCATCCATGACGATTTCAAGGACATCAGAGACGATAACAACGTACAGTTTCCGGCCATTCCCAACTAAAGAAAAAAATTTTTTTAGAAATTGTTGACATCCGATTCTGGATTGAGTATAGTATTAACGCTCTTCTAAGGAAGACCTTAGATAAGCAACAATCAAACAGATAATAAATTCCAACATAAAAATTCCTTTTGCTCTCTCCTCTGGCACATACGTGTCAGGGGAGTTTTCTTTTTCCAAGAAAAAATTGATTGCTTCCAAGGGAAAAGGTAGAATAAAAAGGCTTGGAAAATAATAAAAAGGACAACATCATGAAATTTGATACGCTAGTCAAGGAACTGAAATACAAAGTCCTAAAAGAAGTCGCAAAAGACTACTACGAGGGAGATCTCTGGGAAAAAAGGGTAGACATTCCAAAAAGGATTTCCCCTGGCCCCAAGGCAACAAGGCGTTGCTGTATCTATAAAGAGCGGGCCATCGTTGCCGAACGAATCAAACTCGCACTCGGTGGGGATAAGAACAACCCGAACCTTCTGGAAGTCATCGAATCAGCCTGTGATCAGTGTCCCTTTGGTGGCAGGCAGGTCAGTGACCTCTGCCGTGGCTGCCTAGCCCACCGATGTGAAGAATCCTGTCCGAAAAAGGCCATTAGTTTCGATGAGAATCTGCGTGCCCATATAAATAAGGATAAATGCATCAACTGTGGACTATGTGCAAAGGCATGCCAGTTCGGTGCCATCGTCAACCATCGCCGTCCCTGCGAGGCCGCCTGCAAGATCAATGCCATCCATGCACGGGAAGACGGAATCTCCCAAATCAACTACGATGACTGTACAGAATGCGGCGCCTGCTCTTACGCCTGTCCTTTCGGGGCAATCAGGGATAAATCCTATATCACAAAGTGTATCGACATCCTCAAGAATCCGGAAAACGACGGCCATATCTATGCCGTCATTGCCCCTTCTATTGCGGCTCAGTTTGCCCCTGCCAAACTTGGCCAGGTGCTTACAGGTATCAAAAAGCTCGGTTTCAGCAAAATCTATGAGGCTGCCCTAGGTGCCGACTATGTTGCCTATAACGAATCTAAGGAGCTAAGCGAGGAAGGCTTCGCCATCTCGTCCTGTTGCACAGCTTTTGTCAACTACATCCACAAGGCATTCCCTGAATTAGTCGAAAAGATTTCCAAGAATCTCTCCCCTATGGCGGCAAGGTGCAAAATCATCAAACAGAAGGACCCTAAGGCAAAGACCGTCTTCATCGGGCCCTGCATTGCCAAGAAAAAAGAAAGGTTCAACGAAAGGTCCGCTCCTTATGTCGACAACGTCATCACCTTTGAGGAACTTCAGGCGCTATTCGGAGCACGGAACATCGATGTCGAAAAGGTAGAGGAATCCACAATCGACGATGCCTCCTTCTTCGGCCGTATTTTCGCCCATTCCGGCGGACTTAGCGATGCCGTAAACGAAGCCCTGAAAGAACAGAATTCCTCTTTCGAAGTCAAACCGGTAAAAGCATCCGGTCTTGATCAGTGCAAGAGGAACCTCAGCAACGTCAAAAAAGGAACCTTCCAGGGTAACTTCCTGGAAGGAAGGGCATGTGCAAACGGCTGCATCGGTGGTCCGGGATGTCTGACCCATCAGCTTTCCGACCAGGCAAAGATTGACCGTTACGGCAAGAGGTCGACCCAGCCCTCCATCAAGGCGGCAAGGGAAAGCTGCGGAGCAGCAGACGACATCTCGGGATTTGGAAAATAAGGATCGGCAGTCTTCATGACTGCCTTTTTTAAAAGGAAAGAACCAATGAAACAGGAATATAGTTATGGTGCCGTTGTCTACAAAGAAGAGAAAGGAAAAATCCTTTTTCTGATAGAATATAGGCAGCTAGGCCACATTTCTCTTCCCAAGGGCCACATTGAGAAAGGGGAGACCCCTTACCAATGTGCGCTACGGGAAATCATGGAAGAGACAAATCTTGATGTCAGTCTTTATCCCTCCTTCCAGCATAAGATTTCCTATTCGCCAAAGCCGGGTGTCTGGAAGGACGTCACGTTCTTCCTTGCGAAGGCAAAAACATTTGATCTCATTCCCCAGAAAGAGGAAGTCAGCGAGGCGAAGTGGAGGACACTAGAGGATGCTCTCTCCGTCCTGACTTTCGACAGCGATAAGGAAACACTAAAGGATGCGGCCAATTTCTTAGAGCAACATGAAGAGATCAAAGGAAGCTGTTCACTACAATAGGTCAAGAATCAAGGGTAAGGATACATCGATTGAGAAGAGACTTCGGATAGCACTCTATCACGAAGGATTCCGCTACCGGAAAAACGTTTCCTCCCTTCCTGGACATCCAGACATTGTCCTTACCAAAGAAAAGATTGCTATCTTCTGTGATGGCGACTTCTTTCATGGATATGATGTCACGAGTACCCTAGATAAGATTAAGACAAATCATGACTTCTGGAAAAAGAAGATTAGGAAGAACAGAGTGCGTGACGAAGAGGAGAATGAGAAGCTTGTGGCCCTAGGCTATCTTGTCCTGCGGTTCTGGGAACATGAGATAGACAATCATCTCGAGGAAGTCCTCAACGAAATCGGAATGGCCGCAAGGAAGAGAGAAGAAGAGAAAAAGAAAGGCCGGTCCTTTTCTTAGGACCGGCTCTTTTTTTACCAGATAGTGACACGCTTCTTTAACGGAAGGTACCTCTTGTCCTTTGAAGTGACATTAAAGGTCTTGTACCACTCCGGGAAATTTCTCGGCTGCCTGTTTGCACGTAGCTCACAGGGGGCATGGACATCGGTGACCAGAAGAAGCTGAGTGTATTCATCCTTTGCTTTCCTGCACCAGATTCTGCCCCAGTTTTCGAAGTACCCCTTATAGTCCGGTTTCTTCCTCTTGGACCTTAGTTCAAGAGTAACGCCCCTGCCGCCGTTGTCGGCAATGTTCTCGGAAACGATAAGCTGTCCGTTGACCACTCCTCCATGGAACTTGATTTTATCGAATTCATCAATCCTCTGTTTAGTCAGTTCCTTGAAGGCTGCGAAGTCCTTGTCCGTCCACCAGTTCTTCAGATTTCCTTTTTCGTCGAAGTGGGCACCATTATTGTCAAAGGCGTGGGAAATCTCATGACCGATGACCGCGCCGATTCCGCCAAGGTTCTTGCTCTTGTTCTGCTTAATGGAATAGAAGGGCTTCTGAAGAATGGCGGCGGGGAAGATAATATCGTTGGAGAAAGGATTATAGCAGGCATTGACCCTGTGTCCAGGCCTTGCCCAAAGTGAGCGGTCGACGGGCTTATTGAGCTTGTCGAGTTCATGCTGCGCCTTAAGGGCGGAAAGCTTGCTCCTGGATTCATAAAGACTATCCTCGTCCGAAACCTTCAGCTTCTTGTAGAAAGAGTCGATTTTATCCGGATATCCCCTCTTGATCTCGATAGTGTCAAGCTTCAGAATCGCCTTCTTTTTGGTTGCCGGGGAGAGGAAGGTGTTTTTTGCCCTGCGTCCCTTGTAGGCCTCAATGATATCCTTGACTAAGTTCACGACATCCTTCTTGGCCTCTTCTCCGAAGTAAGTCCGCCCATAATAGACACCGACAGGTTCGGAGAAGGCGGAAGAGGCAAGGGAATAGGCACGTTTCTTCAATGCCGGATCATGTTTGATTCCGACAAGGGTACGATGATAGACGTTGGCAATTTCATAGGCCTTATCCGAAAGATACTTTGCCCCGTTCCTTAAGGCGTTGACATAGGCCCAGTGGATATACTTTTCAAACGTAGTGGCATTGAAGTAGTTCTTAAAACCGTTGATAGCCTTAGGATCATAGACGATGACACTTTCCGGATACTTGTCTCCGTATAGGGATTTTAGGAAGGAGAGGAAATCAAAAGGAAGCAGGAGCTTAGCGACAGAGGCTGTCGTCCTTGGATGATAGTTGTCGACATAGTCTGCCCATTCAAGCTGGGACTTCACGTTCTGTGCAACTAATGCATCAAAGGCAAACGTGTCATCTAAGAAGGTTTTCTGCCTGTCTTTCGGCCTTTTCACTAAATTAAGAAGATTCTGTGCACAGCTGCGATAGACGGAAAGCAGCTTCTTTCCTGCCTGGTTGTCTTTTGCATAGTAGGTCGTATCCGGAAGGATGATACTCGGGCCAGTGAGAATGAAAGAATGTTTGGCAGTGTTCTTCCTATCAACATCCACACCGAAAGAGAAAGGAAGATCCCTTCCGCTCCTAGAAAGGGACTTTGCCTTCCTGTTGAGCTGTCCGATGTCTTTTACGGAAGAAATCTTTTTTAGTAAAGGAAGAAGAGGAGTCCTTCCGTCCTTATTCCGTTTCTTCCGGTCTAGCACCTTACGATATAAGGAAATCGCCCCTGTCCTTTCTTTGACCGGGATTTCCTTCTTGCCTGCGACCATCAGGTCGAAGTCTTTCCTTAGCTTTTTCCTCACATTTTCGTCAAGCCTGGCAAAACCGCCGGTAGAGGGACGATCGGAAGGGATTTTTGCCTTCTTCAACCAGTCTCCGTTGACAAACTGATAAAGATCATCCTGAATACGTACTTTTTTTGCAGCCATTTTCCGTCTCCTTTCCATCATGAATAGGCAAAAAGAATAACGATATCTTATTCTGTTCTTCTATAAAAAAGTATAACACAGAAAAAAGGAAAGATGGAAAGGCGGGAACAGGAATGAAGTCCGCTGAAATCAGCGGAAAAAAGAAAGAAAAATAGCTTCTGCTTTTGGCAAAGGTTTTTCTGGTTTGGAGGAAATCCGTTATAGTAATAAAGTAGACAGAAAGGAAAAACATTCCTATGGATAAAGAAAAAAGGATTGCCTTCTTCGATGACAAGGCAGAAGGATGGGACAGAAACAGCCAGGAAAGAAAAGAGGAGCTTTCTTCTTTGCTGTCTCTTCTCCCCTTAAAGAAAGGCAGGAAAGTGTTAGACGTTGCCTGCGGAACAGGGGTCAGGACTCCACTCTTAGAGGAAATCACCCAGGCGGAAGTAAAAGCCATTGACTTTTCCCCGAAAAGGATTGAGAAAGCAAAAGAAAAGTACAAAAGGAAAAAGAACAGGGTGTTTGTCTGCGAGGATTTCCTGGAAGGAAAGGAATCCGGATATGATTTCGTCTTGATCTTTAATGCCTATCCTCACTTTCTCGATGTCAAGGAGTTTGAGGCTTCCCTAGCTAAGGCAGTTAGACAAGGCGGATATTTTGCTATCCTGCATGACTTGTCCAGACAGGAGTTAACTAGGCACCATAGGCACTGTCAGGATCTCAGCCGGGAACTAAAACCGGCAAAAGAAGAAGCAAAACCTTTTGAAAAAGACTTCACAATAGAGAAAACACAGGAAGGGGAGCATCTCTTCCTTATCTTAGGCAAAAGAAAATAATTTTCCCTTCTTTGTTTTTTCTCCTCTTACCATCCCATATTAAGCAAGAGGGGAGAAGCTATGGCCTTCTCCTCCCACCATAAAAGGAGAATATGGATGAAAAGAACAAAGAAGTTTGCCGTACTCTGCTCATTAGCCGTCTTAGGAATGGGACTGGTCGGAGCAAAAAGGAATGAAGGGGTGCCAAAACAGGAAAGTGTTCCGGACGGAATCACCCTGAAAGGAAACGAGTCCATCCACTTAAGCAATCCGAAGTTCGCCAAAAACCCAGATGGAACCTACACTGAAACCGTTCACTACACTCTGCAGCCTTCCGGGATTGTCGGTGCTAAGTTCTACACGACTCTTGCCTGGGTCCAGGGTGAAAACAATAGTTATGACTGGAGTAGCATCGACAACAGCAGAAACGTCGAAGACTATGTCACCTATAAAAGGGACACGACAGCGCAGACAATCTCTTTCACCTGTAAGAAAGAGTTCGGGCGGGAAAGGCGCTTCGATAGGGCATTGGAGGACGACACAAGCAAAAACGCCGCCATTTTCATCAACTACTCCCGCAAGCGGATTGAGAAGGCAAGTGTTTCGTTGACGGCAGACAGATTCACTAACGGAAAGCCAATCATCGTCAAAATCAACAAAGCCAAGTACTCCATTGGTTCCACTGGAGATACGAAAGAAACAGAAAAAATCGAAATCGGCTACAAAGGAACACCGATTGCCGATTTGCTAGGCAATATTCAGGAGCCGACTTCGGCAACATCAATAACATACGATGGAAGAATCTATTCGAGTGCCGCGGAAATCCGGGCAGCCATTGCGCCAGTATATGAGCAATATCTAAAAAGCTGTATTTCCTCTTCCGATGCGACTTCCTTCAATAAAGAGACTTTCAAAGAAAAAGGAAAATATTCCTACACTCACTTTGGAGCAAGAAACGCTGCGGCAAATTTCATCACCAATTACAATGCCGCAGCAGAGAAGGGAACGGCAGGTTTCTATGTCAAAGTCACTGTCGCGGAAGAAGTAATCTACGATAAAATTATCAAGTTCAGCAACGACAGCGACAGGCTTGATAGCGTCACAGTAGATACGACAAACGTCGTCTTCTAAGAAAAAAAGGGATGCCTTGGAACAAAGCCTAATTCTTTGGCATCCCTTCTTTTACTTTTCGTCGTTCCTATAGACAGGACGGCCGTCAAAGTCATTAAGCCAGACGATTTCGCCTTTTCTTCTGGTCGACGGAACATCAATCACCCGCTGATTAGAGGATCCGCGCCATTTCAGTTTGTTCGGTCCAGGATTTTTAGAAGCAACATAGGGGCCGTCCACAAGGACATCAATATACTTCATCCTGGGAAGATCTTTGATATCCTCATAAAGGAAACCAGTATATACCCAGATTGTTTTGTCGGGATAGTTTTTCTTGATCCAGGCCATGAGTCTAGTAGCAGACTCGCGCGAAGCAGGATAAGTTGCTTCGCCACCGGTAAAGGTGACACCAGCTATTTCTTTTCGGTCAAGCTGTTCTTTAAGCGCAGAAAAAGTATCCTCTCCCCTAGGGACACCGGCATTTGGATCCCAGGTTTCCGGGTTATGACACCCTGGGCAATGGTGTGTGCATCCGGCACACCAAAGAACACAGCGGAGTCCATCTCCGTTAACCTGATTGTTCTTGTCGATCTTAATAAGATTCATCGTCGGTTACCTGCTCTTACGATCTCGAATTTCTGCCCTCTTAGCATCGTTCCTTTTAGTGGAACCGGCGACCTTGGAATAGCCTAAATAGCCACAGACCCGGTTAATGGTCGTAATATCGGTTGAATGACAGATAGGGCAGACATCCTCATTATCATCCACCGTTGTTCCGCAGTGGTTACAATAACTCTTGGCAATGTTGACCCCAAAGTAATAGCCAAGTTTCCTGGCACGTTCAATGGCCTGGGAAATATACTTCAGGTTCCTTCCGGTAGTAAACCGGCAGTACTGGATATGCCCTCCGGAAGCAAGATGGAAATAACGGAATTCGGCATCCTGCTTTTCAAACGGGGTGATATCTTCGCTGACATGCCTATGGAAGGAATTAGTAAAGTAGGCACGGTCGGAAACATTTTTGATTACGCCGTATTTCTTCTTGAACTGGTTCAGCTGCGTCCCGCAGAGAGACTCGGCCGGAGTGCCATAAATGGCAGCAATATAAGGGATATCCTTTCCATAATGTGTTTTCTTTTCTTCGACATAGTCGGAAATATACTTTAACGTCTTATAGGCAAAACAGTCAGGATTATCCTTCTCCTGATAAAGGGAATGACCATTATAAAGTTCCTGAAGTTCATTCAGGGCTGTAAATCCGAAAGAGAAGGTTGCTTTTTTAACGAGTGGCTCAATATTATCCGTGGGTTTAAGATAACCGAATCCGCCTTGACAGAAGGCAACAGGATCAAAGGATGCCTTCAGCTTAGAAAGATAATAATAAGTCTTAATATGAAGCTGGTTGATCCTATCCAGATAATAATCAAGGACCTTGAAGAAGTCTTTTCCTTCTACCTGTGCCTTGCGGAGAATCATTGGAAGGTTAAGCGAGATGGCGCCCCCATTGAACCGTCCAGTGAAAACAGGCCGGTCATTCTCATTGACAGGGGTGAGATTTCCAGACTGATATAAAGGACTAAGATATGCCCGGCATCCCATCGGTGAAACGATTGCATCAACCCACTCGGGGTTTTCCTGCACTCGCCGGTTTCCGTCAAGATACCAACGGGAGACTCCGAATTTATGATACTTATGGAAGACTTTAGCGATGGAAGGCTCAACGTGGCTTGCAAGAGCAGAATCGACAAGCTTTTCATCCGGCCTATCTAGGCTAAGCCAATCCGGATACCTAGCCTTGCCCGAACATTCCACTCCAATCTTATAAAGCCAGTTCAGTTTCTTCCCTTCACCATGAAGTTGCTTTGTATAAAGGAAGACAAGCTTAGGGAAAATCGCAGGTCGCTTATGTCCTGGATGTCCTTGGCCATGCCTACGGACTTCCAAGGCGACCTGCCAGACTAAAGTGCCAAACCGTGTTTCATCACAGCCGCCTGTAAAAGTAGTGAAAGGATAGTCGCCGCGGGAGGAAGCGACCGTATTGAAGGTATGCTCAAAACCCTGGAATCCCTGCTCGAGATCACGCTTCGTCTTGCTCCAGGCAAACTCATCGGCCTTCTTCTCATCGTAGGTGCCGCCGACTTCCTCAGTCAGTGCCTTAAACTCGTCAAGATAACCAAGATAGGATTTCTCGGCATAGGGCGCGAGGACGGAGTCGATTTCCGGAACGGTAAAACCCCCATACTGCCTAGACGCACAGTTCCTCGTAATGTCCGAAATCAGATTGCAGGCAGAACGGACGTCTTTCGGTTCGTTGTATCCGATGTTCTCCCATTCAAAGCCGCCCTGAAGAACCTTGCCCCTGTCGAAGAGACAGCAGTTATAGGTAAGAAGACGGGAAGAGATATCATGAATGTAGATATACCCCTCGTCATAGGCGATTCTCTCCTCATCAGAAAGGAAGTTCTTCCTATAGATCTGTTTGGAAAAAGCATTATAGGTCAATGTACGGCGGGTGGAGACAAGAGCAGAAGTGGTGTTGGCGTTAGAACGGTCAGCCCTGAAATTGAGCTGATCCACCGTCTTGATTGCTTCATCCATCCTGCGGACAAATTCGGTCTTATAGTTCCGGTAATCCCGGTAGCTTTTCGCGACAACAGGCGAAACCTGGTCAAGGGCGAGCTCGACATAGGTGTGCCTTTTTAGGACAGGTATGTTCTCCAGTCCGGATTTCAGCCTTTCTGACTCGACGATGGAGCGCAGCTTATCCCACTGCCCATCAGAAAAAACGACGTTAACCCGGTCACAGGACTTCGTCACCGCATTTTTAATCTTTGCAAAGTCGTACGGAACAAGACTTTTGTCTTTTTTGATAATCATCATTTTCACTCTCCCCGTAATATCAGCTCGGTCTTTTCAGACGTGTAACCATAGTAGTGTTTTTTCAATTCCAGTTCAATAAGTTTGCATTTGGTTTTCTTTACTTCTGTATACTATTTTTCAATCCTTGACAGAAAAGTGTTTTCATGACGCTCAATAACGCTTTTCTACTCTTCTTCCAGGATTAAAAATGAGTTTTAGTCATACAAAATATTGTGGGTGATAAGAAATGAAGTCAAGTGAAACCAAGAATATGAGCAAAATGTACTGCACCTTAAATATTGGACATTAGATGGGGCTGCTGCAACATAAATGGTCAGGTTCAATGCTCCTTTTTCTAACAGGAACATCGCTGAAGCCACCGGACTCTTCTACTTTTGCCGGACAAATCCATACATTCTTCGATTGCTTCTTGAGTTCCGCGAAGCTGCGGAACTGTTTTTCGTATTCCTAGAACATCTCCTTTTTCCTCTTGAAGAATAAGTCCTCCGTCTTTCCGTTGTCCAGGCAGTTCTCCTTTTCCATTCTTAGGAATCTGCTGTGCAGCCTGGAAAGCATGTCCGTCACCTGCCTCCACGTATGCTTTATCAAAAACCCCTCCTATTGCACCAGGCAGACGTGATGAGTGAAGGACGGATCCTTCAGTCGTCATTGTCCCGCCTCTTGGTCCAATAAGAGAGGTTCAATACACTTCCAACATCCACCCCAGCCAACTACTGAAGCGGATCAGGATTTTCCAGCAATTCCTGTTTCCGCCTATCTAAGCAATACGTTTAAGGATTTGTGAAAATGGATTGATCGATAGTCGCCTCGTAAGTGAAGTTCCCTTTTCCATCATGGGCAAACACATCAAGATATATCTTATCGTTAAGGAAGAAGATGTTTTTCACATTGAATTTCTTGAATTCGCCTGTCCCATCCACAGTTCCTGTTAACGGAATGGTAGCTAAGCCGACATAGTCTCCCTCCCAGCTATAAATTCCGACTTTGGCGTTATAGGACCCATCCTGAGTATAAAGCATGTAGATGTAGCTTCCGTCCGTAGTGAGTTGCCTGTTCAAGACGTTTTCCGTATTTCCTTCCTCTTTTTCCGGCTGTTGATTCGGGAAGCTTTTTCCAGTCAGGCTTCCATTCTCGTCGGCAAAATAGAATTTATTGTTATCGAAGAAAACATACTCTTTATGAACATCACTATAGGTTCCATAGATTGCCTTGTCGTCCGTTCCGGTGACTGTCAACTCCGCATCAGAAGTCTTTTCCAAAGTGGCTGGATCGTAGAACGTAATCGTCGATGTTCTCTTGTTGAACACACCTAATTTCCCGTCTTTGGCGAAGATAGTCGTGGCTTTGATCCATTCTGCATCGTCCTGATTTGCGGTTAAATTGAAGACATCCGATTGCTTTTCAATCGTGACACCCGTGTCTGTGACATTAAGCTGTGCAAGGATTGCCGCCTGAGAGCCGCCGTTGACGGCGATCGTGGCATAGACCTTTCCATCCAGGGTGACAGCCGAATCGATGATGCTCTCCTTGTCTTCTCCATTATAGGAAATGGTGATCTTTTTCCCTTCCGTATTCAAAAGCTTGCTCGTGAACTTTGGCTCTTTTTCCTTGTTGGCGGCTTTTCCGATATATCCTCCTAGAGTGGTAGAATCGAAGTGCTTGGCAAAATTAGAGGAAAACATCGGAGTGGAGATGAAGAAACCATCATTCGCAATCTTAGAACACATCAGATAAACATCATCACCGTCCCTTATCAATTGATACGCCCGGCTCTCCCAACTTGTTCCGAATTTCCAATAGTCCCAGTATGCTCCTGGCATCTTTTCATAATCGAAGCAGTATTTCTGGTCTGCAGGGGTGTGGTAGACTTCGTTGCCTTCCCAATCAAAGACAAGGGTTCTGAAATTATAGGTATCATTTTGCTGGGTAGTGACAATAATATAGTCGTCGTTGCCAGCAAGATCATTGACCCGTTCACTATCCTCCAAAGTTCCCCAGCTTTCAAAGTTGCCAATGAAGTCTGCACTCAGCCTATTCCCGTCTCCATCCAGAAGCCATGTTCGGTCTCCGGTATAGACGGCAAATTTTTTCAGCGTCTTATTATACGCAAGGCCTTTGACGGATACATCCCAGGAAAACTTTAGCGTTATCTTTCCGACTTCTTCCAAAGTATCCTTGCTATAAACCGTTAGCTCGTGTGCTGCCGAACCGCTTGTATTCGCTTTAACAAGGCCTAATTTATCATCTCCTAAATCAACGATGCTTCCAAGATTATCCCATATTGCATCATGTTCGGGGATAATAAGGTTACTTCTGACTTCGTTCATTGTGCTGAAGTCGAATTTAACCAGAGCCGCCTTTTTTCCTTCATAAGCACCAATGAAGGAATAAAGGAAGCCATTGTCAATGAAAGAAGAATAAGGGATTTTCAATTCACCGGTAGAGTCTTTATAGAAGCTACTGTTCTTGATGGAATAGAAGGTAGCGTCAGCCATTTTATCTTTCTTGGCTAGTTCATGGTTTTCGAGATAGGAAGGGAAAGAATATTTCGGTTCCTCTCCAAGACTCGTTAAATGGATTTCTCTGAGTGAGATATTTCCTTTATAGTCCCCACGAAGGGTAAGCTCGATTGTATTTTCTCCTTCGACAACATTAATGTTGCGCAGAGATAATTTCTGGAAGGCGTTATTTGCCTTATTTTCATCCGAGTTCTCTACCTTTTTTGTGGCGACATCATTGGAAAGGTTCTTGCTGGCTCCGTTGACTTTAAACGAAACAACCTGGTTTAATATCGAAGCATTTGAAACATAGGCATCATTTTCCTTTTCACAGGAAAGAGCTAAATCAATACTGGCGTCAGCGGTAGTGAAGGTTGCTGATTTGAAGGTGAAGGTAAGTTTTCTGGTTTCTCCATCCTTGGAGGAAAGAACCGCTTCGTTGGTTGCCGTCCCCGGGAAAGAGCCATCTGCGCCTATTTCATAGACGTCAGTGTTCTTCTTCTCAAAGCCTTCCCTGGAAGGGGAACAATCCGCATTTAATGCCTTCTCTGTCTTTATCTTAGTAAGGATCGTTTCAGAAGAAGTGCCGTTTTGGATTTTAACCTTAACAGTGGTATCCGAACCAAAGGTAATCGTTTTATCTGCGTCTTCAATCGTGATCTTATCATTGCCTATACGTCTCTTGTTCCCGCAGGAATATTGGGCAGTGACTTCCAAAGAGGATAAATCCGCATCGGAAAGCTTCTCTCCATCCTCTACAGTAAAGCTTCCATCGATGGCAGAGTAGGAAAGAACTTCTCCTTCGTTATAATCTTTTTCTTCGACAACGGTTATAGGGAAGCTTCCTTTGACATTTGGATTGTTTTTAAGGAAGACCACACCTTCCGTTGTTCCGGCTTTTAGTGCCTCGGTAGAGGCAGTGATAGTAGAGGCATCCACAGAGCAGGATGAACCATCATTATTGACACCTTCGATCTTTATTCCGGTGATGTCAAGCTTTTCACCCTCTTTGTAATAGATAAGGAAAGGATTCTCAAGGATCTTTATGGAACTTAAGGCCACCTTGGCCAAGGCGACAGAAAAATCAAACGTCTTTCCCTTATAAGAAAATTTAATTGTTCCGCCGTTTTTGACGAAATCATCAGGAACTTCCCTGGTCACCTGGTCGCCATATAAACGTTCTTCAACTGCTTCATCACCCTGTTTATACTGAGCATAGACTTCGAAATCATCGAACTGAGGAATGGCTTTCCCATTATCGTAATAACCCTTGCCATCTTTTAACTTGGCGGTTATTCCTTCTAATACAAGTTCCTTGTCCCCTTCCTCGCCGCTGGTTTTTGTTCCGCTATTTGTTGTTGTGCCACTCCCTTCTTTTATTCCGTTAAGATAGTTTTGATAGTTGATTCTAGCGGCTAAAGGAATTGAACCGGCTACGATAACCCCCACAGAGGCTATCGATATTAAAACCATCAATTTTATTTTTTTCATAGTATATCCCTGTCCTTTTTTATCGGAACCATTTATTCAGCGGCCTGATTGCTTTCACTGTCCGCCGTAGCTTTCTTCTTGCTTTCCACCAAAGTGGCAACCTGGTCCCAGAAAACTGCAACTCCCCAGAAAGCAATTCCAAATCCGATTAGAGTATCAACGGCATACAATGTCGGCTTCCACCAGTTGAACGAATCAATCTTCTTTCCCACTATGATTTGAGAGTCGACATCTGCACTTGCGTTATAGCTTGAGTTGATGTAAAGGACTCTTAACCAGGCATAAATAGAATGATGCCTCGCCTCTCTCATCGCATATTGAAGTCTCTTCGGACCAGATTCAGAATAATCGAATCCATAACTCCGATTAAAGCTGACGGCCATACCTAAATCCTGTCCTGCTCTCAGGGCCTGATCAAGAACCCTAAAGTCTGCACTGACATCACCGGAATAGTCGGAAATGATACGTCCTTTGTAGCCCCACTCTCCTCTTGCAACCGCTGTGTTAAGGGCGATGCTTCCACCACTATATGTGGCTCCGACTCGATTGTAGGTAGTCATAAGACCGACAGCATCGGCTCTCTGCACAGCCCACTGGAAAGGCTTCAAATAGACTTCTCTCAACGCCTGTTCGGTCAGCCAGTTGAAAAGCCGGTGTCGATGTTCCTCGGTATCATTGCAGACAAAATGCTTGATATTCGGATAGACGCCTGCGTTCTGCCTTCCCTGGACCGTTCTCACTAACCTATAAGAAGTAAGGACCGGGCATTCCGAGAAATATTCGAAATTCCGGCTTCCCAGAGGTGTACGATGGATGTTTGCACCAGGTGCCCAGCCGCCGGCAATGTTTAGGTTATTGGCTTCGCTTCCATAAGCCAATCCAAATTGATAGGCGAGGGATTTAGACCAGGTCTGTGCGATGAGGGTTTCATTAGGGTAACCAGTACCACGCGGGAAATTCTGAATGAATCCGGCAATCTGGGCAGGACCGTCATATTCTTTGTTTGCCGGCCTACCAATGCTATCGATCTTTGGGGTTCCGTAAGAATTCTGGATGAAATCTCTTGCTTCTTCGGTTGTTAGCTGGTTTAAAACATCCTGCCATAAGGGGTCGTTATAGTCGGCACCTAGTTTCTTGCCTTCTTCCGTAAGGCCTCCGTTTTGCACATCATAAATCTTATAATTCGTATCTTTGCTTCCCCATTTGAAATCCGGAATGTTGACTGGGTTTCCATCGTAATCGACAGTGGCATTGTCCCATTCGGTACCTTTATTTTTGTCCCATGAAACATATTTCTTTAATTCATCGGACATGTTTCTGTTTTCAGGTTTAGTTGCTTCCAGAGGATTGGTAAAACTGCTTCTTGAAATATACTTTACGTTCTCTCCGGTATCCGTTCCATCGATAGAGACGCCATCCACTGCGTCATCGCCGGTAAAACGGTTCTTAACCTCGACACCAGTGACTTTGTCATTCCTTATGGCTATTCCGTGAAGGGTATCATTCCCGCTTTCGATTTTGAAGTCAATCTTTCCTTCGACATCGGTTTCACCCTTGGAAGAAAAATCGACCGTTTTCACGTTGTGGGCATCGCTTTGAAGGGTGAGGGAGTAGTCGCCGTCCTCGAGTTCATAGCCCTTGAATCCGTTTTTGTTCCTATCGTAACAGTCATAGGAGGCAAAGTCCGAGACATTCATACTCAGAGAGACCTGACCGGTTTCACCCGGCTGTAGTTCGCCGGTCTTAGCAAAATCAGCAAGGGTGACACTTGATTTTTCAATTGCCGTATCCAGATTTCTCGGATTGTAGGGAACTCGGACGTAGCATTCGACGACATCCTTTCCGGCGGCCTTTCCCGTATTGGTTACGTTCACGGTGACTTCGATCTTGGTATCGTCATTGACTTTTTCCGTTTCCTTCCCGTCTTTGTCAAGGAACTTTACGCTGTATACATCCCAGTCAAAAGAGGTGTAGCTTAAGCCATATCCGAATGGAAACTGGACGACACCGTTGTATCCTTTCCCATAGCCATTATCAACTTGGTTCCAGACCCCCATCTCATCGGCGGTCTCATACCATTTGTATCCCACATAAATGCTTTCGACATAGTCTGCATAACTATCCGAGGTATTGCTATCCGACTTACCATTGGAAAGACAGTTTGTATAGCGTCCTAGATTCGCACCGCCGGTATAGTAATAGGATGGACTTGACTTAATATCATAAGGGAAGGTGTCGGTCGTCTTCCCGCTAGGGGAAACATCGCCAAACAAAACCTTAGGCAGACCAGTGATGCCCTGGGTTCCCGTGTATCCTACATTTAAGCAGGCGCTGATGGCGGGAATATCTTTTAGGACACCAAGCTGCATCGCCCCGCCGTTCCTGACTACCAGTATCGTCTTTTTATAATTTTCCGTACAGAATTTTAAAATAGCCTTTTCTTTTTCACTCACCGTCACAGAAGACTCAGGCTGGTCATACTCGTTTTCCGAATATTTGTGTCCGATAATAAGAAGAGCAACATCGGAATAGCTCTTTGAACTTTCGATGAGTTCTTTTGTCCTAACGGCATTGATGTCGATTTCCTCTTCATTCTTGGCTCCGTCATACAGCTTTGCAATATCCCGGTTGTAATTAAATCCTTCTCCGTAATTTGCCAGTGCCTCATTGAACGTTGTGTTGTCGTCATTATTATTGCTGTTTTCCGGCTGGACTTTTCCCGAACCGTCACCGCCATATAAAAATTCTTTGTAGGCGTGATATCCAAAGATATTGATTTTCTTTTCCTGATTGTTTTCTTTGTCGAGGGGTAGGCAAGGCTTGCCGTCAACATCATCGTTTTTTAGTAGAACAGTACCTTCCTCTACGATTTTCGCCGATAACTCCTGGCCTTTTGCTAATGCACTGTTATAGGCCTCTTGATTCTGTGCACCTCCCTTTGAAAGAAGGGCATCGATTTGCGGAGAATAGGCTAAGGCATAATTTGTGCCGACGATAGCAACGCAGCCAAGCAATACCATCCCGGAAATATTTAGGATATTCTTAATAAGCTTCTTCATCGTTTTTTCCTTTCTGGGTTTCTTTTGAAGAATGAGAGATAAAATCTAACTTCTAAATCAACATAAAGTTGCCATTGGAAGATTTCTGTTCGCCCTAAGGACTTCTTCCTCCGAGAACATGCTCTCGAAGGAAGAGAATCTGATGGGTGCAAGAAATTCCTTCGGCTTCTCCGAAAACTTTTGAAAAACAGAATAAGCCTTTATGCTTCCTACTCCTGGGAACCAGCTTCCATTTCCGGTTTTTCTGTCTTTTTCCGTCTTTTGCCTTCCAGAACAAATTTGACTATTGTTATGGTTACTAAAGCCAATGTCACTGCATAGAGGGAACAGACTAAGACAACGTTAATCCATATTCTCCATGGTGCAGTGCCACGGACAGATTTTGCACCAGGGGCAATGCCATTATAGGCACCAGAGTTGACGACCGTATAAGCAATGTTTTTGACTGCATCCAGGATCCGATGAAGTCCAGTTATGGATGATGTATCCTGCAAAAGAGAATCAAGGTTCTTATTCACTGCGGCCAAATACAGATCATTGCCACTACGGATCCTCGCATCCCTATCAACTTGAGGGGCATAGTCAGTAATGACGGTTCCTTCAAATCCCCATTCCCCTCTCAGGGTTCCTTCTAGAAGGTACCAGTTATTCGAAGCCATGACTGGACCAATGCAGTTGAACGCGGTCCTAACACCCTTACAGGCACGGATTGTCTTTGTTTCTAATTCTCCCGTATTGGAATCAATGTATTTCAGTTTTTGTTTTGCGTTCTTCGTTGCAATTTCAAACGGCTTGAGATAAGTTTCCCGGATAGTCTGTTCGGTCGCCCAGGTCCTAAGCCTTTCGTTTCGGTTGCTTTCCTGTTCATTCAGGGCAAAATGTTTCCTGTACCTATAAATTCCGCCATCCGAACCACCGCTGATGATATTGGCACCGACAATTCCAGTCATGAACGGATCTTCAGAAACATATTCGCCGTTCCGTCCGCCAAAGGCACTCCGGTGGATGTTGAGTCCAGGAGCATAGAGTCCTTGCACATCATTCCATAAGCCTTCCTGACCCATGTTATAACCTGTTTCATAGGCTAGACGGGGATTGAATGTTGCAGCAAGGAGAGCCTCAGAAGTATAAGAGCACCAGGTGTAATCCTTCTTGGAACCAAAGGTGGAGAATCCATAAGGACCATCAAAATCGTCAACCTTGAATTTTCCGATCGCATCGAGTGCTGCTGTCTGATAGGCACCATAGCCAAGAAGTGTGCCAAGCTGGGCCTTGTCCTCGCTGTTTCTGAAGGAAATCTGGTGGATCAGTTCATCCCAGCTTTCATCGTTGTAATCAACACCGCGGTAAGAAGAAAGATCAAGACCTTTTTTCTCCACCTTGAACGGAGTCGTGTTACGTACTTTGGATGTCTTACCATTTCCGAGGACAGGATGATTGATTGGATCAAAGTTACCAGGTTTATAGGAGTCAAAATCATTTTTATATTCATCGGCTAAGGTTTTATCTGCATCAGTTGGAATGGTCGGAAACGTTCCTTTGAAGTCCTTTCTGGAGAAATTGTTGATAAAATTCTGTTTCCTGAAACTGTCAGAAGACTCGAAAAGGTTTGTTGCCGCCTTGAATTCGGAGCCTTGCTTCTTCGGTTCGTTAGTTGGATTTCCGTCTTTATCTAATTTTGATTGTGCAGCCTTTTCCGATTCTCTGGGATTCGTATTGTCATAGAAGATATCTTTTTTATTGTTCCATGTGTAGGTTTCGTAACTATCATGGGCGTTCTTGCCTAGATAGATGCTGTAATCACCGGCGGATAGATAATAGCAGCCCTTCGTTCCGTCGCCATTATCTTTTCCGGAGTAGTAGGAAGACCTATCATCAACATTGAAATTTAAGGTTATTTCCTGCTTTTCACCGGGCTGGATAAGATCAGTTTTATCATAGGCGATAAGATTTTTTGAGGATTTCTCGATTCCGTTTTCCTTGTCAAAATCCGTATAAGGTGCACCATAGTAGATCTGAACGGCGTCTTTTCCGGCAGCATTGCCAGTATTCTTCACTTCGACTTTCAGGGTAACCGTGTTGCCGTTCACTTCCTTATCGATGAATTTTTGATCGAAAGTGGTATAAGAAAGTCCGTATCCAAATGGGTAGGCAACTTGGCTTGTGTAGTTAAACCCGTCATAATTTCCGTTCCTGGCTTCTTCATAAGCGGTCTCATAGTATTTATAGCCGACATAGATTCCCTCTTCGTATTCGACAAAGGTTCCAGGTTTATTCTGTGTGGTAGTAACGTTCGTATATTGCCTAAGAGTGTTACCGCTTATTGAATAATTTCCACTGCAGAAACCAAAGTTTTTGTTGGCAGGATCGGAGAAAAAGTCTTTTGTCCACGTATCCACTGTTCTTCCAGAGGGATTGACTTCACCGGACAGAATCTCTCCGACGGCGGCAGCACCACCGCTTCCTTCGGTCGGCATCCAGATAATCGCATCGCACAAAGCAGAGATTTCATCTGTTATTTCGAAGACATTGACACTGTTGACAACGAGAATGGTTTTTTTCGCATTGTTTTTGGATGTTCTGAGACAATCTAATTCACCTGCCGTTAAAGTAAGGCTATGTTTGGTCCCATCTTCAAAGGCATCCCTCTTTAAATCGGCGCCTTCACTGGCGTTTCTGGAAACGACCATGATACCGATGGTTCCCTTTAAAGCCGCTTCCTTTCCCGCATAGGCTCCCGTAGCCGGTGCATATAAGCTTCTTTTTGCGTTTACAGCCTGAATCTCCATCGGCTCAGTCCCGGCTTTTTCCTTCCTTGTTACGGTGGGGATATTTTTTGTTATTTTATCAATCTCTTCGTTGATGGTGAAGTGTTCGGCAATGGACTCGGCAAAGGTGACGGTTTTTAATTGAGTATTATTCCAATTAGCCGAGCCGGCAACACCATTAGTGTGGTAATAGTTGTAGCCGATAGGGCTTATCACATCCGTATTGCTTAAGGGGAGGCAATTGCTGTCGTTTTTCAAAAGCGTTATGCCCTCTTCTGCTACCTTCTTAGTCCCCTCCACCGCTTTTGCGGTTGCTTCGGCACCTGTTTGTTTCTCATAGAAAACCGCTTTGGAAGAATCCCCTCCAATCGTGGTCAGTTTACCAGCGCCAAAAACAGTATCCAAGGTTCCTGAAAACTTATTGCTTACAATCGGTACAGCAATGGCAGCGGCCAAAGTCAATGCACTGATAGGCAGAAGAATAGCCGATAGGGTAGACGCCTTCCTCTTCTTTTTATTTTTTGCTTTTCCTTTTTTCATATATTGTTTTCCTGATTAAGTTTCAAGCCTTTCTAAGCTTCGACTAATTTGAAGTCAAGACTGTCCCAGTTGATCTTAGAGTCGCTGATGAATTCGATTTTTATCTCGTTTGCTCCCGGTTCAACAACGGCTTCTGCTATTTTCACCTGGTCAAACTGTTCACAGGTCCAGTATTCAAACGCAGCATAAGGATCGGTTTTCCAGTTCTTGCTTACAACAGATAAATCAGTCTCAGAAGTCACGGCTTTTCCGTATACTTCGCTGTCAATAAGGGTTACCGCATTGGAGTTATTCGTCACTTTGATTTCATCTTTCAAATTGACATTATTTGTAGCGACCGGAGCAACCACTTCGCCTTCTGGAGTGAGATCGGGTCTCACATCCTTTACATTACGCCACTGAATATCACAGGAAGCCAGGTTTCCGTAAATCTGGATTTTCCCACGGAAACTGGACGAATTATTGTATTTAAAGACAAATGCGTCTCCTGTTTTTAATTTCTTAAGGTATTTTTTGGTTTTGAGCTTATTGTCCCAGATTTCAACGTGGTTATCGTCACCATTTTGTACAAGCGTAACCGGTTGTCCCTCTTCAAGTTCAGCATGTAGCTCAGTCTGAACGGATACGGGAGTATCAATAGAAATCCCTTTATAGGTAATCTTTATGCTTTTCTGTCCGCTTGTTAGTTTCTCATTAAGAGTGATTTGATTCTTATCCGCCTCTTCCCTGATTCCATCCTTATCGGTGGCAAGAAGATCTAAAGCATTCTTATCGTATGAGTCGCCTAAAAGGTAATCCGCTTTTGAACTATAAATATCCAAGCTTACAGGAGAAAGCTGTTCGTTTTCTCCGACATAGGCAAGTTCAATATAATCCCAGTTTCCACAGGCAGCTGACCTATAAGAAGAGGAATTGCCTGAATTCACTTTGTTAAGCGTCAATTTGATTAGATTATTACCAGAATCCACTGGAACGACACCAAGCCATTTTCTCTGGAAATCATGCGTAGAGGCATACAAAGTCGCATACCAGGCATCATTTGTTTCGTCAAGATAAGGCTGCACTATATCTTTCGTCAGTTTCCGTTCGGCAATGTTACCGTATTTCTTGCCTTCGATAGTCGTTCCGTTGTTCGTTATCGTTACGACCTTAGTCATGTCTAAAGCCGCGGATCCGGCAACACTGGATGTTTTCCCGTCTCCGTAATCGACACTATCCCCCCACATTAGGCTATTGGAGGCAATGTTGGCATAAATATGGATGTAGCCTTTCTGAGTTGTTTTATAGTTGTATTCAAAGCATGAAGTAGCGGAAACATTGTCAAGGCTAAGCTCCGTGCCTACCGCGCCCGGTCTTTTTCTGGCGTTTATCTCGGGTACTTTTTCATCTATTTTGTTGATGTTCTCATCACTGCTTGTCGGATCAACATCTGTGCCATTATGATTCTTAAGATGCTCACCCTCGATATACTTAACGGGAGCCTTTTCCTTCCTCTCACATTGGGATACCAAAGTTTTGCTGACCTTGATGTCCCATGTCGTCTTATATTTCTTTCCGGTTTTACTTCCAGTCCAGGTGAAAGTCAATGACTGATCTTCCGCTGTGAGAGGACGATTTGGCTCAACAGAAAGCTCACTTGGATCCACTTCCACTTCGTCTCCACCGTCATAGCCTAGACCAGTGAAATCATTGACGGAAGGAATCTCACCGACTAGATAGTCTGTCCGGCAGTTGCTATCGACCTGGAAACCGAGCCCGTACCATTCTCCGCTTACATCGGAACTGTCAAAATCATCCGGTGTTCCGTTACCAGCAGAAGTAGACTTGTTTTGGCAACAAAAAATAACAAGGGCGATTAGGGTGAGACCCACACCAGTAATTCGTATCTTATTCATTTTCATGCTCCTTTTCTAGAAATGCTGATGAATAGTCATTTCTATGCGCTTACATAGTAAATTAGTCCCACTCTTTATCACTATTCTTATCTGGTGAACGGCAAATTAAATCTTGTGAACGGCTAAAAAAGGAAGTACAGAAAGAAAGCGGATACATCCAGCTTGGTTTTTCCGTCAATCGAAAATATCCTTGCTTTTGCCCTACTCAAAAGACGGCCTTTGCCTGGAATTCATCTTTTTTTATAAGAAGGTTTATTTATCAATCTGGAAAAGAATCGTCAGGGTATAAATGTTGTCTTTCGTCTTGATTCTTAGCTGTCCGCCGTATTTCTTGACGATATTACTAATGCTCTTTAATCCATAGCCGTGATTTATCTTGTCTTTCTTCGTCGTGACAGGAATGCCGTTTTCAAAGCGAAGATCGCCGACAAATCTGTTATAGCTAGTTATCCTAAGAAAGTTACCTTTCGTCTTAATCTGAAGGGCAAGAACCTTTTTCTTTTCTTTCACCTGGCGCAAGGCTTCGATTGCATTATCGAAAATATTCCCAAACAGTGAATAGACATCATAGTCTTTAAGAAAGGAAAGGGTAGAGGCATCGATAATGCAGGTGAGTTCGATTCCTTCCTTCTTGCATATCCTTCCTTTTTCCCTCAGGACGACGTTGAGCGCCTCGTTCTTTGTCTTATAGGCAGAATCATAGATGTCAATGGCATTTTCCCTGTCCTTCCTTTCCTCGTGGTCGATTTCCTTTCCCGCAAGGATTGTTCTCCTTTGGTGTTTAAGGTCATGGCATTTGATATTGATAAAATCCAAATTATCCTTAATGGTCTTATATTGCTCTTTTTCCAAAGCATAAAGGCGTTCCGTCGTCCTCAGTTCTCCTTCCGCAAAGCTTCTTCTCGGAATCTCGATAAGAAGAATAATAGAAAGGACACAGCAGACAATATTATAGAAATGGAAAAGAAAGTAAATAAAGAACTTAATTGAAGCATCAAGGCTGGACAAGGACTTAAACGGAAGAAAGCTCCTAATCATCCTTCCGATAATGACATCGAAAATGACAATAAAGGAAGAAAGGAACACAATAGAGGCGTTTCTTCCTTCAAAGAGCATGTACTTCTTCGCCTTAGGTACAAGGAAGAAAAAGACTAGGCCATAAAGTAACGCAAATATTGCGACATAGATGACCGCAAAGAAATAATTTTCAGGCCCAGCCTTGGTTCCTGCATTACCATCATAAAGATTCCTGCTAAGCTGAAAATAGCTCTCCCTTGCAGCATTGAAGATTTCATACAATTCACTGGCTATATGCTGGGTTGTAAGTCCTGTAATTGTGCAAAAAATAATATTCTTCGGTGAAGAGTCAAAGCAAACCATGGCAGCAAGAAAACTTAGCCCGAAAAGAAATAGGAACAGAAAGGAATAATAGACTCCGTTTGTCACATTGGAAGGAAGAAGAAAGGAAACCCCAAAAAGGGCAGCTAAAGAAATAGGAAGCTTAATGGCAAAGTGTTTTCTAACGGGGAGAAGGTTAAGAAACCTGCTTTCGGCAATTATCAGCTCTAAGACAAAGATAGGCTTAAACCAGGCGAAATTCGTCATTTAGATATTCCCCTCGCCAAAATAATCCGTCAATTCTTCAAGAAATTCCTTTTTTCTTCTTCGCGACAAGGTCAGAGTTTCTCCCCCCTCGATGAGAAGAGTACTATCTTTGATCGACTTAACATATTTCCTGTTCACCAGGCATCCTCTGTTAATCTTGAAGAAGCCTCCGTCAAGAAGAATGGGTTCAATCTCGGCAAGAGTCATTGTCGTAACATCAATATCTCCGGAAGTAGTATGGAAAGTCAGAACATAATTATCGATGTCAATGTAGATAAGATCCGCTAAAGGCACGACGCGAACCTCTCCAACCCTCTTAACCGAGATGGTTTTTTGCTGAAAACGGGAAATATGGGAAATGGCCCGGTCAAGTTTAAGAGACAGAGTCTCATAGGAAATGGGCTTGATAACAAAATCAAAGGCACTGACCGAATATCCTTCAACGGCAAACTGAGCCATGTTCGTCACAAAGATGATAGTGGCATTTTCATCGGACTCACGTAGTTTCTTTGCGGCCTCCCTGCCACTAAGGCCCGGCATCTCGATATCCCTGAATATCAAATCATAGCTTTGATATTTATCCAGGAAGGAAGCGGAGTTATTAAAAATCCGAATCTGAAATTCGACGCCAGGATTCTTTTTCTCATACTGGTGAAGTATATTTTCCAGGAAAGAAGAGTCATCGTTGTTGTCATCCACAATTGCGATTTTCAAGATATTATCCTCAGTGCGTTTCCAGACTATGGGACTATTATAACCTTTTGCAGTCCGTTTATCTTATTCCATTTGCGCTTTACTGTTTTGTCGTGGAAATCTCTCTTCTGGTCATCGGACGAAAAAAGCCACGTTTATATTCCGTGGCCTTGTATGGTGGAGATGGCGGGAGTCGAACCCGTGTCCAAACAGGAATCTCTACTGCGTACTACAGTTTGTCCGATGTTGTGCTTTGGAAGGAAAAAGACACCGGCGAAATTCATCCTTCCTATCCGCTTGAATGACCGGATGCCCCTAAGCGGATAAGAGGCAGTCCTGAACAGCTCGAAATCCCTACAAGAATAAGCTGATGAGACCCTTGTAGGTCGTGCTTAGGAGAACGATGTCTCCTTAAAGTGCGTCAGTCAGTCGTTAGACTAGGCAGCGCAGGCCATAAGGGCCGGTGCACGGAACATAACGGTTTTTTTGGCACTTGTAATTGTGTCGGTGATTAGGTCACCACTCCACTGCACGCAATAGTCGCCCCTGCCTGTCGAAACCGGAACATCCCCAACAATTCTAATTATATGAAAAACGGAACAAATTTCAAGAAATGTTCCGTGCCCGGAATGTTTGGCCGAATAGGAAATAAGGTATCAAAGTGTACCAGAAAGGGAAAGAGCCTCCTGAGGTGACTTCAAATACAGGGATTCTTTCATCCAGCCTTAATTGTACAAGGTGATGCGGATCTACTGACTGACGGAAATGGATCCGAAGGAAAATCTGTTCAAAAGAAATCCCAGTTATAATATTTCACATCTTTTAAGGCACTTCAAATGAAAAGAAGCCAGAATCATACAGACCGCAGGATGGCTTCAGGAATCAATGCGCTTTTCGTGACGGATTCCGTTTCTTTTCCTGAGTTTTTCTAGGGGAATAGGCATCGCCTATTCATCAAACTTCATCCTTGGATGGCCGCTTGCTATCTATAGTAGAGAAGGAATCAATCAGTTTTTTCAAAACGAAAATCGGAAGAGGTTTTCCTCCTCCGATTGACTTGTTTCGCTTAGAATGTAAATTCAGGAAGATGAAGAAGTGCTTCTTTTTTCGCGATTTCCTGATAGATAGAGAGATAGAGCTCTTTTTCCTTCTTTACACGGATAGAGGCATTGGGATGTTCATTGACAGCCTTTTTGAACTGCTCATTGAGCTTAAGGATGGATTCCCGGTCCTTCGTAATCCGTCCAAGGATTTCTAGGGCCGTACGATAATTCGAGAGAAGCTGAGGAACACGGGATATCTTCTTGTCATCGCTCTTCCTCGTGAGATAGATACGGTCTGCCCCGGCCTCGTCTCCGATAAGATAACGGAGATAGAGGGACTCGACCGGTTCAAGGTACCGGTCATCGTCATTATAGAACTTCTTCAGATAGCGCCTTTCACTCAATGTCTGGTTGGCTTTCTCAAGCTGGGAGGAATACAGATGGCTAAGATAAAGGCCATAAAGGGTACGTGCCTTATAGAACGATTCATAGTCTTCAAAGGATGGAAGAAGATAGTCAAGCCCCTGAAGCTCACGCTTTTTGTTAATCTGGACAAGGTTATAGGCTGCCTTGTCTTCGCTAGAGGCGGTTACAAGAATGTTGAACCTGTCGGTTGGCTTATCCTGACGGAAGGGAAGCAGCTCATAAAGCGGGATAGAGAAGCCAAAGAGAGTGGCAAAGAGCATTGTGTAGCCGACAATCTTCGGAGTGGAGTAGTCAGAAGCCTTCAAAGAGAGAACAAGGAAGACAATCAGGGTAGCGACGACTAGGACCGCTTCGGCTATAAATCCGCCGGCAAAGAGAAGATGCGGATTCTTCTTGGTGTCCTCGTCCTTTGGGGCAAACTGCAAGGCGACGTCCCTGATGTTCCTAATGTCGAAGCGGACCTTCATCTTCTCTTCCGTATAATCGAAGGTGAAGCCAAGTAACTTAAAGTAGATTACCTGGTAACCGGCGATTTTCGCAAAGATCAACTTGCCAAGGTTATAAATGATAGCCGTAAAAGGAATGCCGACAAGCCTGGAAATCAAATAATAGGAAGCCGAAGAGAATTTGGTACTGACCACGAAGGATTCAGTCGAACGCTGTCCGAACCAGATACCGATAAGATAGCCAAGATAGACAAACCTGAGCGGCCAGGAAGCGTTGAAGTCCAAAACGGAATTATGAGGGGCTTCATTCGTTTTCCGAGTTTTCTGTTCCATGAAAATACCTCCAAGAAGAAATAACACACAAACTAATTCTTATTATAAACCAATTTTTCCTTATCCGTGAAAGAGAAAGATATGGCAGACGGATTACCGGACAATCAGCCTTTTCTCTGCCTTAGCAAGGTCTTCTTCTTTGACGGCAAAGGAAAGCTCAGGGAAATGATGGGCGATAGGAAGCATAGAGAGCCACTTCTCCCTTGCCTCTATGGCATCATCATCCTTTGAGCCATCACTGAGTCCGAACACTTCCTTTCCCCTAGAGACTAGCTTAGAAGAGAACTTCGCCTTATTCCTCTTTAGATAGTCAGGCCTAAGTAAGGCAATTCCCTGCCCATGGACAAGTTCTGGATATCTGCCGCTCAAGACATGCTCTGCCTTATGAATAATAAAGAGCTTCTGCTTTCCATAGTTTGTAAAGCCGTCATGGCTAAGAGAGCCGCAGATCCTCCTTGCCCGTCTAGCCTCCCTGTCATCATTTCTTTTCAGAACGGCGGGAGTGATGCTGACAATGCTCTTCCTGATGCTAAGGGCAAGACCGTCGCAAGGCTCATAATCATGGGAAGGAGAAAAGTAACGCTCAAGAGAATGGGAGAACCTGTCGGCAAGGCCGCAGCCAAGCTGATAGGGAGGGACAGTAAAGGTAAGGCTAGGATCTTCTAAGGAAAAGAGAGGGTAATTCGTCACCGAGTTGAATCCGCCTTTGAAGTGATGCCGGCGGTCAGAGATGACGCAGGAATCAGACCTTTCCGATCCGGAAGCGGAAATTGTAATAATGGTTGCCAAAGGAAGGGCATGGAGAGGGGTGACAAGATGTTTGTTGAAGTCTAGCGGGTCGCCGTCATAGAAATATCCGTGGCAGACCGACTTTGCCGTATCTAAGACCGATCCTCCTCCGGCGGCAAGGATAAGATCAGGGGCAAAAGGCCGGGCAAGAGCGATGATGGCATTGACATCCTCGATATCCGGATTCTTTTTGATTCCTCCGTATTCCCTGAATTCAATCTGGTTTTCCTTTAACGATTGAACGATTTTATCATAGGCACCCCTCTTCTTAAGTGAGCTTCCGCCATAAATAAGAAACACCTTCTTGAAACGGTAATCGTCGTGAATGATTTTTCCGATTTCCCCTACTCCGTTTTCACGGAAATAGATTTTCGTCGGACAGACAAAATCAAAATTATCTTGCATAGTATTTAACCTCACTAAAAGTCTAACATAAAGAAACAGCAGCGTATCTTTCCCTAGTGGGCAGGGAAAGGAGATTGACCATCATCTTAATCCACGGAGTAAAGAAATGATCTACCTATTGCCAAAAGCTAAAAATAGCTTAGTTTTTTCTCTCCGGGCGGAAATCAATCAATGGAAATCATCCGTCAAGTATCGGCAAAGAAAAGACAGAAAAGAGAAAACAGACCTCAAGCATTTCAAAGTGAACTTTTCATTCCACAACATTCTATAAATATGATAGAATGAACGCAGGGAAAACCCTGATTTATTTTTTCTAGGAGGAAAAATGGCTACAAAGAAGAAATCTGTCAAAGCAGTTTCTGCCCCGAAGGCCAAGAAACCGCACAACACCTACAAGCCCGGACTTTATGTCTACAGCTTCGGTGACGGTTACGGAACTGGCAAAACCGTTCAGGACCGTAAGAACCTGCTCGGTGGAAAAGGCGCAGGTCTTGCCGAAAGGAAACATATCGGCATTCTGATTCCTGATGGATTCACCATCACAACGGAAGCCTGCACGGCCTACTATGATGATGGCCGTAAGATTTCCAAAGACATCCAGAAGCAGATCAAAGAGAACATCAAGGCTCTCGAGGAACGTACCGGAAAGTCCTTCGGACATGGTCCGAAGCCCCTTCTTGTCTCCGTCCGTTCCGGTGCCCGTGTCTCTAGGCCTGGCATGAGGGATACGATTCTTAACCTCGGCTTAAATGATGAAACTGTCGAAGCCTTGGCAAAGCAGTCCGGCAAGGAACGTTTCGCCTATGACTCCTATCGCCGTTTCATCCTTAGGTTCACTAACATTGCCAAGGGATGGCCGCGTACTGACATGGATAAGAGGTTAGACGAAGTCAAGACCCGTCTTAACCTGAAGAACGACAAGGATGTCCCTGTCGAAGAACTTAAGAAGCTCGTTGTCGCTTACAAGGCCTACTACAAGAAGACCTTCAAGGAAGATTTCCCGTCCAACCCGATCGATCAGTTAAGGACTGCCGTCGAAGCAATCTTCAACTCCTGGGACAATGAACGTGCAACCCTCTATCGTAAGATGAACAACATTCCTTATTCCTGGGGAACTGCCGTCAACGTCCAGTCGATGGCTTTCGGTAACAGGAACGACAACTCCGGAACCGGTGTCGGTTTCACCCGTCAGCCGACGGATGGCCACAACCAGATCTTCGCCGAGTATTTAATCAATGCCCAGGGCGAGGACGTCGTTGCCGGTATCCGTACTCCGCTTCACATCGAAGCCTTACAGCAGCAGCAGCCGCATATCTACAAGCAGCTTGTCGAATCCGCCAAGAAGCTTGAAAAGCATTATAAGGATAGGCAGGATTTCGAGTTCACCGTCGAAGACGGCAAACTCTACTTCCTCCAGACCCGTAACGGAAAACGTACCGGCCCTGCCGCCCTCCAGATTGCCACCGATATGGTTAAGGAAGGCTTAATCAACGAAGAAGAGGCCATCTTACGTGTCGATCCGCGTTCTCTCGATCAGCTTCTCCATCCGACTTTCGTCGAAGCTGCCGAAAAGAAAGCAAAAGTCATCGCCACTGGTAATCCGGCCGGCCCTGGCGCTGCTGTCGGACACATTGTCTTCTCTGCCGAAAAGGCCCAGGCCTTAAAGGCAAAGGATAAGAATGCCCAGCTCGTTCTAGTCCGTGCCGAGACTTCTCCGGATGATTTAGGCGGTATGGTCGCCGCTCAGGGCGTCTTAACTAGGCGCGGCGGAAGGACCAGCCACGCTGCCGTTGTCGCCCGTCAGATCGGTAAGACCTGCATCACCGGATGCGGTGCCTTAAAGGTCAACGAAGAAAAAGGCACGATGGAGCTTGGCGGAAAGACCTACAAGGAAGGAGACGTCATCTCCCTTAATGGTTCTACCGGTGCCATCTATGACGGCGCTGTCGAAACCAAGGAAGGCGGAGACAATCCGAACTTCAAGAAGGTTCTCAAATGGGCCGATAAGCATGCCCGTATCGAAGTCCGTGCCAATGCGGATACTCCGGAAGAGGCTGCTAAGGCCATCGAACTTGGTGCAAAGGGCATCGGCTTATGCCGTACCGAACACAGGTTCCGCGGCAAAGACCGTCTCATCATCAGGCAGCAGAGGATTCTTTCCGATACTACCGAAGAGCGTATCGGCTACCTCAACAAGCTTGAAGCTTTCCAGGAAGACGATTTCTACAAGAGGTATTTAGCTGTCGGAGGAGTCAACATCTCCGTCCGTCTGCTTGATCCGCCGCTTGATGAATACTTACCGAGCAACGAAGAAGATATCGCTGCCCTTGCCAAGAAGTCCGGCAAGACCGTCGAACAGGTCAAACGTCGTATCACCGAACTCCACAGGACTAACCCGATGATGGGTCTCCGTGGCTGCCGTCTCGACGTTGTCTATCCGGAAATCGGAAAGAGGCAGGCTGAAGCTGTCATTAAGGCTGCTCTCCGTGCCGAAAAGACCCTTTCCGAAAAAGCAGGCAAGAAGGTCCATATCGTTGCTTCCTTAATGGTTCCTCAGGTCTGCGCCGAGAAGGAATTCGTCTTCGTCAAGGATTTAGTCAGTGAAGTCGCCGATAAGATCATCGCCGCTTCCGACTATGACAAGAAGAGGAAGTACATCGTCGGCACCATGGTCGAGACTCCGCGTGCTGCCTTAACCGGCGGACAGATCGGTAAGCATGCCGCTTACTTCTCCTACGGAACAAACGACCTTACTCAGTTCACCTTCGGTTTCTCCCGTAACGACTATTCTTCCTACATCACTCCTTATCTTGATAACCACCTCATCGAATTCGATCCGTTCAAGACGATCGATAACGATGGCGTCGGCCGTCTCATCGCCAGGTCCGTCAAGGAAGGCAAGGAAGCCAACCCTGATCTCCACTGCGGTGTCTGCGGCGAAGCAGGCGGCGATCCGGAATCTATCGCTCTGTTCGATAAATACGGAATCGACTATGTCTCCTGCTCTCCGTTCCGTGTCCCTGGCGCTCGCTTAGCTGCTGCCCAGGCTCAGGTCCGCGACAAAGGCTATCAGTACTAATCTACTGAAACCTTTCTAAACAAAAAAAGGCTGCCGTGCAAAAGCACGGCAGTCTTTTTTTATCATATTCTCATTAAGTGCCTGTGTATGCATCCGGTGTTGTCGGATATGGTCTGTCAAATAGAAAAAAAGGATAAACAATCGTGTTCCCGGTTTCCGGACGCGGTATAATTTCCGTGCTACATTGTTAAAGTTCCGGGACCGGTCACAGAGAAATGCTGTTAAATAAACGTGTGCCTGGCCTCGGAACTTTATTGATGTAACAAGAAAATTAAACTCCACATGGTGGAAAGCAACACTATTGTTTATCCTTCTCAAAAGATATTAATGTAAAAATAGACTTGTGCATTTAGCATGTGCATCTTATAATCTAATAAAAAGGAGGGTAGTGTGTTGTATTTTAGCAAATTATGTCTTTGCTTGTTTGCATCCTTGCTCTTCCCTTATTTTCAATCCATCGGCAGTGATTTTGATGCGTCTTTATCTGAAACGGCAAAAGAAAAATCACGAGTAATCAGGACGGATAATTATAAACAAGGCTCTCAAGTCCCTGGTTTCAGCGTAAACAAATCATATACCCCCTTCGCCAAAGATTTTTCAAGCACATATTACTTCTATACTTCAGATGGTTTTGGCAATGGAATTTATGTTGCTGACTTATTCAGTGATACCAAAAATTCTATAGAATTATATGAAATCAAGTTGATTGATAATTCAATCAGATACTACGATTATGCCGGATACGAATCATTGCGAAACGAGGATTATGTTGTAGAGTTTCTTTATAAGGATGATATTTTAACAAAAAGCTTTTATGTTCCGACAGAATTTGAAGTGAACGAAATAATTCATAATTCTTCTAGAATAACGAAGACAAACGAAAAATACAGAGATCTAATCACGAGTATTTCCTATGAGGCATCCTATAAATCTAACCTGCCGACAGTTCAGACCTATGCTTCGGCAAAAATGGCCGGAGATGTAGACACCCAGTCTGTTTTAGATCACTATCTATCCGTCTCAGATCAGAATAGCGACAATATAGTTCTTGGAAATGCAGTGCTAACGACAGCCAGACCGATTGCTTCTGTTGATGACTCTATTGTCAATCTTATTCCAAAATCCTATTTTACTACGGATGGCGAATATCAAAAGGGAGGAGCAGAATGGGGATACTTTATCAAAACCTATAAAGACTATGACAGCAATAAAATATCTAGTGTTCTGCTCTACGATATTCTAAATATCAAAGATGACTTTACCAACCCTGATATCGTAAAAATCAAGCCAATTTTCACTTGGGATTTTAAATATAACTATGACTCAGACGTAGTAACCAAAGAGTATGAAAACAATTATTGCTTAGCAAACCCACAATATAGAGCTGGTATAAAATACATCAAGCATCCAAAAGACACAAGTTCTTTCATACCCAAAAATCCAGGGGAAACAGGATATTCCGTTCAGGACGATCAGGGATATTGCATCGGTTCCGTGTCAGCTAAATTCATTGGAACACAGAAAAAATTTCTGAATACTAACCCTGAATATCTGCAATCATTGGCCATATTCTTAGGAAACATCGCCTTAGGCGCAGCGACTAGCAGCTTAAGTACTGTAGCACAATTGGCCATAGGAGCGGCATACACTGCGATATCAGATTTAGTCAGGACTGCGACAAAAACAATAACATACACCCCCACTGTTCTCAAAGAAAACGGGAAGAATGTGTATTATACGAACACAATTGAAGGCTATGGAAATATTGAAGATGCCAAACGGGAAGATTTTCAAAAATTTGTCAGTTTTCCTTCCCCTACCTCTGGCAATTCCAAGCCAAGGCTTTTTAAAGACGATTCTGATTCCATCAATTACCATATTCAGTTATTTTCAGATCAAAACTCTAAAAACTATACAGGGATCTTCCTCCATAGCTTTACATGTTCTGTTTTCAACGATAACTCTAACCTTTTCCATCACAATCCCGACTTTGTCGCCACAATCAGCTCATCATGGACATATCTAATAGGCAGAAATTTTGCAAGGAATGAACTGACCATCAACAAAACAGTAATTAACCAAGAAGTGATTTTCGGCTGTGACTCGGATGCAACTGTGTTACTTAAAACCGGCGAATCCGGGGCTTACGACATTGCTTTAACCAACATGCCTGCAGATACGACATTAGCTATCTCCTCTCAAATCAACTCTAATTCAGGGAGTACCACATGGAAAGATATTAACGGAACAGAAAGAGTTGTACCAAAAGAAAAATTTCTAAAGCACTACGTTTTTTTAAATGCTAATGAAACATACAAAATAAGAATTTATAGAATACGAAAAGGAAGCCGAAGGTTTGGAGGAGCTCTACTTAGTATATATAAAAGTGACTCTTCAACAGTCAGTACCGGAGATTCAGAATATGGACTAAATTACACTTATAGAAACATTCACAACAACGGCTACTATATAAATAACTGCTTGAAACCAAAAAAGGATGGTTTATATACCATCGTCGCCGCTCCTTCCTCTGGTTCAACATCAAATGATACCTACATCACTATTCTTGATTCAAATTTCAAGAAAATTGCCGAGGACGACGATGGCTTTGGAAAACGGACGGCAGGTGTAAGAATCAATCTAATTGCCGGCAAAGAATACTTCATCATTAGTTGCTTTTATATCGTTAGCAGCACTGGAGATTATGAGGTTGATATTTTTAAGCAAGCATATCTGCCAGAAATTCGGGGAGACATAGTGGGTTCCGGATTGACAATGAAATTAGGAAAAAGCATTCCTACCAGAAGTTTCTTAACAAGCCAGTCTTCTTATAAAAACGTGGAATTTTATGCTTATTGGGACACTGCCGAAAGCTCTTCCGATTTTCCAAACATCTATCTGCAAATATATAATGCAAGAATGGGGACCTTGTTATCTTCAACAAATATCCTTAATACATCCTGCTCTTTTGCTTTTTCAGCGGACATATTGTATTTAATAGATTTTTCAGCCAACTCCGATTACTTTACTGATGTGCATGTCGATTTAAAGGCGTGATATCATGAAAAAAGATAAAAACATTGAGTTCAGTAAGAACAATGGGTTCCCCTACGATAGAATCAATCTGATTTTTCCAGAGAGAGGGAGGATTGGAATACAGGGCTTAAACGAACAAGAAACCTATGATTTTTATCAGATTCTGCTTGGATTTCAAAAGCCCTCTTCTGGATCGGTAAGGATAGGCGGAAAAGCTATTCTCTCCTATAGCAAAGAAGAAGCTGAAGCTTATCGCCGGGAAAAGGTCGGACTCTTATTTAAAGATTCCATGATGCAAATATCTTTAAATATCTTGGAAAACGTTGAGTACCCTCTCTGGCTTAGGGGAGAGAAGAATGCAAAAGCAAAGGCAAGGAAAGTGCTTGAGGATTTGGGACTTTCTTCTTGCTTAGATCAGAGGCCTTATACTCTTGCAGAAGACAACCTACAGAAGGCCTCCCTTGCCCGTGCGATTGCTAAGGATTCTAAGATAATTTTAGCCAATGATCCTTTTTCTTATCTTGCTAAGGATAAAGCAGAGGAAATCATCAAGCTACTGAAAGAGCAGTCCAAAACAAGACTAATCATCCTTGACTGTATGCAGACATCGGAGGCGATTAAGTTCCTTGACTACTCTATTCTGCTTAAAAACAGACAGCCGGTATCGAATATCCAGTTGGCTGAAAAAGAAGAAAAGAAGGAAACAGAAAAAGAAAGGAAATCCTCTTTAGGATTCAGGCATGTTCTTACCATGGCATGGAATCATAGGAAGAGGACAAAAGCGCTTTCTTTCGCAACAATTGCTGTATCCAGTCTTGCCCTTGCTTTATCCGGTGTATCTAGTTCACTAAGGCTGAAAACCGATCATCGCCTCACTGCAGATTCTGTTCTGGCACAAAAGGACGACTATTGTTCTCTGTCGAATGTCTATGAAGTCAACGGCTTCACCGGATTTCCTAATTTCTCCGATTCTACTGTCGATGCTTTATCCAAGAACCTAAACCTTTCCTTTTTAAAAGTAATCAAGGCTTATTCTACCATCCCCTATTATGAAGATAAGCCTATCTTCTCAGTAAAAGGATACACAGGTGATTCTTCTACCGACAATTTCACTTCCTATTTTGAGAGGATAAACAATGATTATCGCTATGCTTCACTTGACTCAATGGATCAACTTCCTGATCATTACAGACTACTGACCGGAAGACTTCCGGAAAACGAAAACGAAATCAGGTTAACCGACTTCCAGACCGAAGGAATCGCTTATGCAGGAAAGAACAGTAACTTTGATTATGATTCTCTCCTAGGCAAAAGAATCACTCTTCATTACGGAGACGGGCCGCAGGTTTTACCAGAGCTGACGATTACAGGAATTCTTGATACCATCTACGATGGCAGAGACTTTGCTAAGTTCAAAGATTACTGTATCAAAGAGAAGGATAGTGTCTCTTCCGAAAAAGACATAATGGAAGAAAGGGAAAGACTGATTATTCTAAAGAATGAATCCTATATTAACATTTTCTTTGTAAGTAAGGACGTTTTTAATCGTCTAAAGAGATCCAACTGCTTTCACTCCGATGCGTATAACGATTATTTCACTCTCAATGGGACGGCAGCGCTAATAGACGATCAGAATCTCCATGGTTTCGAATATCTCCGGGATTCCAACAAAAAGCAGATCCAATTATTCTCAGATGCCGGTTATGATGCCACAGACTTCTTAAGTCTGAGCCTCCCATCCTACGTTGAGGCAGTCCGTGAAACAGAGAATCTAGACCGGAAATTGGATATCGTTATTCCCAAGAAGTTCCTTGAGAAAGGGGCAGCGGCCGATTTTACCTATAAGGGCAGCGCCTATGACTTTTTCCATGACTTTATCCGTCTTCCCATCCATACCTATTCCATTGATTACTATAAAGATGCCGTAGACGGAAAGAAGTTCGATAGGCAAAAAGCTGCATCACACTATTATGCCAAAGAGAAAACTGAAGTGCCCTCGATCATCTCAGAGACAGACCAGCAGAAAATCTACGAATACTATTTATCAGAAGTATTCAGTCGGGGATATCCGGATTATGAGAGCAAAGAAGAAGTGAAGTCATTCACTGACATCTATTCACTTGGCAAGGAAAGGATATCCTACTACAGGGATTACTACAAAAATTCGGTTTTCTCGCAGAGAAAATTCTCCTATCATTACAGTGACATCGTTACAGGGGAAGCAAAAAGTGCTTCTTTTACGCTCTCCGGTCTAACGCTCATCGATACCAATTACCAAGTCCGTTATCCAATCAGGCAGCAGGAAATTTTATCGAAAATCTACTACGACGGCGGTTCGGTCTACGACAATGTTATCACTCCAAACACAGGCAGCAATGTCTTAAGGAAATTAATCGAAAAGCAGTCTGGCAGCTATTTAGGGCATTATCGTTATCAGTTAATCAATTCCTCTGTCTGGGGTGCTTCGGATGCGATAGCGGAAAAGAATTTCTTGATGTACTGGTTCTTTGCCTTTTCCATCCTATTCCTATCTGCCAGGATTATCCTAGAATACTTTTTCTTACGAAAGAGGATGTGGCTGTTTTCTATCGATGTCCCTTATCAGAAAGCAAGGGGAACATCAAGGAAAGACATCCGGAAGGAATCCATCCTCCGGCTTCTATTCGTCTTTCTTCCCTCCTTTTTCTTCTCAATTGCCTTCAGGTACATTGACAATAGGATCATAAAAGCATGCATTGCCAAACAATATCCTGCCTTCCTCTTACTGAATCCGGGATATCCGGAAATATTGATTCTTTTCTTCCTTAGCCTACTGATAACAACCCTTGTTTCTCTTCCCTCTTTGCTAAACCGAAAGCAGGATAAAGTCTAAGTAAGGAGAAGGAAAGCCTTGTTGGTCCTTTGGAAGACATTGCACCAATACCACAAGAGGAATTAGGGGATAGCGGGTCATCAAGTCGATGCCAAGGCGGATAACTAAATTTGCTTATCGATTTAGACACTTTCACATCAAAATGTCTAATAGATTTATGGTTCTTTAGCGAAGCCGCAAAATTCATAGACAGGAAAGCGAAGGATAATATAAAATGGGAGTAGACATGAAAAAAAGCCTGCCAACGCAGGCCTGACTTGAGACAAGTGTTTACTTGAACTCGTATTGTTAAAACACTAGTATTCTACAAAGAAAAGAGAGGAAAAACAAGATGGCAGGTAAAAAATTCTATTTGGGTCTAGATATCGGAACGGACTCTGTCGGTTTTTGCGTCACGGACGAAAATTACGACATCATCAAGAAACATAAGACCGTCTACGACGGAGAGAAAACGAAATATTACGGAAACCATGTCTGGGGATCCCGGCTGTTTGATGAGGCACAGGATGCCTCTTCGAGAAGAAGGGCGCGGGAAAGGCGGCGAAGACTGCAGAGAAGAAGACAGAGAATCGTTTTGCTTCAGCAGCTTTTCGCTCCGGAGATGGAAAAAGTGGATCCCTACTTTTTTGACCGTCTGAACAACTCCGCCATTCACCTTGAAGACCGAAATGAGCTATTACGGCAAAAGCACCTTCTCTTCAATGGAAACGACTATACCGATAAAGATTTCTTCAAGAAGTATCCGACCATCTATCATCTCCGCAAAGCAAGGATGGAGCATCCGGAGAAGAAGTTCGATATCCGGGAAATTTATCTTGCCTTGGCCCATAGGATCAAATACCGCGGAAACTTCCTCCATGAAGGAGAAAGGACTTCCATCGGAAGTGATCCGGAAACGATTGTCTCTTCGTTTAACGCCATCGATTCCACCTTGGAGGACATCCGGGAAGAAGAGGAGAACTTTACTGTCTCTTCCTATGGATGTTCGCTAGATAGGGCAAAGGAGTTACTGGAGAAGTTCAAAACCATAAATAAGATCGGTGAGCTATATGATGTCCTTGTTTCCGTTTTCAAATTGAACGGACTGAAATCAACCGATCCGAAGCGTCAGAGGCTTGCCTTAATCGCCGGATCAAGCAAGAGTCTTAGTCAGTTATTCCCGGAAATCGAGTTTGAAGAGGAAAGGGGAAAGCAAAAGGTCGACTTCTCTAGCGAAGATTTCGCTGACAAAGTCATTCCTGGCTGCTCTTCGGCTATCGGTGATAGCCGGGTTAGACTATTGTTAAAGCTTAAGGAACTTTATGATCTTCGCATCCTCGCCCGGCTTCTTAACGGAAAAGCGACGGTTTCGGAAGCAAGGGTCGATATCTACGAAAAGCATAAAGAGCAGCTAAAAGTCCTCAAAGACTTAGTCAAGCGATATTGTCCGGACAAATACAATGCCTTCTTCCGTCAGTTCTCGGAATCGGAAAAAGGAGACAAAAAAGGTTTCTTCAGCTACGCCAGTTATATCGGCTTCAACGATAAGAACGGAAAGAAGGAAATGGTTGCCCATTCCGTCATTACAGATGATCTCTATACGACCATAAAGGCAAGGCTTCCTCTTGAGGAAGCCGACAAGGATACTTTTGCCGAGAAACAGCCCGGAGATAAAGAGAAGCTGCTTTCCATTAAAAAGGCAATTGAGAACAGAGACTATCTTCTCCGACAGAATTCCAAGGAGAACGGTGTCCTTCCCTATCAGCTGAATCTTAATGAAAGGCGGATCATCCTTGAGAATCAGTCCAAGTTCTATCCCTTCCTTGGCGAAAAGGATAAAGATTTCAATAACCCGGAGAAGCTTTCCTATAGGATTGAATCGATTCTTAAATATAAGATTCCTTATTTTGTCGGGCCTTTGTCGAGAAAGGCGACAAACTCCTGGATTGTCCGAAAAGAAGGGCACAATGAAAAAATCACTCCCTGGAACTTCCACGATGTCGTGGATGAAGAAGCGACTGCCGATGGCTTTAGGGCAAATCTAAAAAATTACTGCACCTATCTCATCAACGAACCTACCCTTCCGAAGCAGTCTTTGGTCTACCAGAGGTTCATTCTTCTTAATGAGAGGAATAAGTGGCTAATTAACGGCAGTCCGATTACTGTGGAAGATAAGCTTTACCTCATTAAAGAAGCGTACCTGACCCGCAAGAGTGTCTCGAAGAAGTATGTAACAGACATTCTGAAGAGGAAGTATAAGACCAGTGTTGATCTGACGACCAAAGGCTCTGGAAGCGGACAGGGAGTCACCGACGAAGACTTCCACGCCTCTCTCTCCTCCTGGATTGCCTTAAGGGATAGCCGTGCCTTTGGGCCAGCCCTATTACATGATAAGAAGAAGCAGGCCCTTGCGGAACAGATTATCTACGATATTGCCACCTTCGAGAATCAGAATCTCAGGGTCAAACGGCTGAAGAAATATCCTCTTACCCCAAACCAGATAAAGTATATTTCGGGTCTTTCTTTCGAAGGATGGGCAAAGCTTTCCAATAAGCTGCTGACGGGACTGACGACGGAAAGGACAAATCCGGAGACCGGTGAGGTTCTTGAATATTCCATCATGGACTTAAGGTGGCGTACCAACAGGAACTTCAGGGAAATACTGACGACAAAGGAAGGGAAGGACTATAAGTTTGATTTCAGGCCGAAGATCGAAGAACTTAACGGCAGCAAAAACGAAAATAGGGAAGACTTCCTAAACAGCCTCTATGCCTCTCCGATGAGGAAGCGGGCTTTAAAGCAGACAATTGACATCGTCCAGGAATTAAAGAAGATCCTGAAAATTGATCAATTCGATTCCTATTTTGTCGAATCGACCCGCTTTGAAGGAGAAAAGAAGAGAACAAAGTCCCGAAAGGATAAGATCCTTGCCTTATACAAGGAAAGCGTCAAGCAGTTCAGAGCCGAATTTGATTTGGAAAAGCTGAAAAACGTCCTGGAGAAAAGAACGGATGGAGAGCTTAACTCCAAAAAGCTCTACCTCTATTTCAGGCAGGCAGGGAAATCGCTTTATACCGGAGAACCGATTGATTTAAACGAATTGTCTACTGCCTATGATATCGACCATATCATTCCGCAGGCGAAAGTGAAAGATGACAGTTTCAGGAATACGGTTCTAGTCGAGAAGTCAGTCAACAACAAAAAGCAGGACCGTTACCCGATTCCTGCAGATATCAGGACGCCAAAGGGAATATCCGTCATCAAAGCCCTTCATAGTCTAAACAATGATCTTAGGCCGAAGGACAAGAGGAACCGCCTCCTCCGTCCTGTTTCAAAGCCATTGACCGATGATGAGCTTTCCGGCTTTGTCCAGCGTCAGCTTGTCTCAACTAATCAGTCGGTCAAAGCCGTCTGCGAGGTTTTGAAGTGGAGGGACAAGGATGCCAAGGTTGTCTATTCTAAGGCCAAGAACGTCTCTGAATTCCGCCAGGTTTTCGACTTAGTCAAATCCCGTGAGGCGAATGACTTCCACCATGCCCATGATGCCTATCTTAACATTGTCGTCGGAAACGTCTATGATAAGGTCTTCTCCACCGGCGATTCAAAAACCGTCAAGCATAAGAGAGAATATCTCGAAGCCAGGAACAGGGATACTGAGTACAGGTTCAAACACGATGAGCGGAGGAGGTATACCGATACTTTAGTCTGGAAAGCAAAGCGATATGAGCCTAACTGGCACGGGGAAGAAGTGAAGGACTCTGAAGGAACCATTGATAAGGTGCGGAAATATCTTTCCTACCAGGATCCGCTTGTCACCCAGAGGAGGTTCACCAATGTCGAAAAGCATGGGTTCTTCAAGATTTCGCTCCACACGGCAAAGGAAGGAAATGCAACTCTTCCGATAAAACAGAAGGGGCCTTTTGCCAAGGAAGGCTGGCAGAAAAAGTATGGCGGATACAGCAATAGGTCAAATCCATACGCCTCTTTAGTCCGCTCCGAAGGAAAGAAAGGGAAGCATATCTACTCTATCGAGTTTGTTCCGACGGTTATCCGTTTGCAGAGGAAAGGAAATCCCCAAGCGAGGAAAAAGTACCTAACCGAAAACAACAAGCTGAAGAATCCGGAGGTTCTCATTGAGAAGCTGTTAAGGCGTACTATCCTTCAGATTCCTTATAAGGCAGAGAATGGAAAAGAAGGGTATGTAAGACTTGGAATAAGCGGAAAGACAGGAAGCTCCATTGTCTGCATTAATAGGTCAGAACTCCACATTCCTGCGGTATATAGGAAAACCATCAAGAAGATCAGTAAGAGGCTTGGACTGAATAACCAAGCCGGTGAAAAGACTGACACCTCCATCTACGAAAAATTCGGGTCCAATGATATCGACTTAGGTAAAGGACGGCAGATTACTCGGGACGAATTAAAGAAACTTTACGATTATAGGGTCAAAGACGTCTATTGTCGGCCAGAGTATGAAGGGCTACCTACGCTGTCTGCCACAATTACCAAAATAAAAGGGGCAACCGCATTTGAATCACTAAGCACACTGAATCAAAGGAACGTCCTTGCTATACTAGTAAAACTAGTTTCTTGTAAAAGTGTTCAAGGAAATGACTTGACTATTCTAAATTTAGAAAAGGCTACAAATTGTGGAAAGATTGTTGCTTCACGCCTATTAATTTCTAAGACAAAAATCATTCAGACTTCAACCACAGGCCTAGTAGAACGTGTTCTGTTCACTGTGCCGGAGGACTAGTATATGGCGTTCCGAGTTATCAAAATAAGCAGCAGATGCAAACTCGAAACCCAACTGAATTATCTGGTTTGCCGCGCAGACAAAGAAACAAGAGTCCTTTTAGATGATATTGCTATTCTCCTCATCGAAAATCAGCAGGTATGTATCACTTCGGCACTATTAGCCGAACTAGTCGAGCACAAGGTGAGAGTCATATTCTGTGACAGCAAACATAACCCCCATTCCGAACTCATTCCCCAGCATGGCGTCCATAACACTTATGAGCGGATTAAGCTTCAGATGAGCTGGGAACAGCCCATCAAAGATAGAATCTGGTCTTCCATCATCTGGCAGAAGATTCATAACCAGGGACACCTTGTAAAATATCTCGGAGACCTAAAAGCGTATGAAAGGATCAGTGGATTTAAGAGCGAACTTCAGGAAGGGGATAAGACAAATAGAGAAGGACTTGCGGCAAAGGCCTACTTTGCATCATTGTTCGGATCAGGATTTGATCGGAAAGACGATAGCTCGGATACCAATACCTTTCTAAACTATGGATACTCAAGGATTAGGTCGGCAAGGAATAGAGAAGTCAGCCTTGCCGGATACCTTAATCCAATCGGCATCCACCATATCGGTCCCGACAATCCCTTTAATTTCGGATGTGACCTAAGGGAACCTTTTCGGCCATTTGTCGACAAAAGGATTGCTAGTAACGAGATTGATAAGCCTAATTTTAAGAATCAGAGGATTAACATTCTTAACTCTGAAGTTCTCTGTGACGGCAAAGTGACAATTCTTTCCAACGCCATCCACAACTTTGCCGTTTCTGTCTTTTCGGCACTGAACGCACAGAATCCATCTAGGATATATACAGTGAAGTTTATTGATGAGCAACAATTATAGATATATGCGATCCATTTTAAGGTTTGATCTTCCGGTGGAAACCGCGGCACAAAGAAAAGAGTATCGGCAATTTGTCAAACAGATTAAGAAGAGGGGATTTATCAGGTTCCAGGAATCTGTCTATGTCAAGTTATCAATTAATGAGGCTGCCGTAAAAAACGTGGACCGTACACTTCGATCTCATCTTCCAAGCGGTGGAATGATTGCTAGGATGACAGTAACAGAAAAGCAGTTTTCGGGCGTTAACTATTATGTCGGAGAATTTACAAGCGATGTTCTGAATTCGGATGACCGGTTTATCGAATTATGAAGGTCCTCAAACATAGAAGAATAGATAAAGAATTCGCATTCGATGAAACGACAAATTATTGTCTTTGTATTGAAAACCCTAAGTTTTTCCGTGAATTTATCCATTGCATTGATGCTAACCCTGATGAGCAGGAGGACTTACTGCTTTACGACCAGAATAAGCAAAGGAAGATAAGCAAAGAAGTATTCTTCATCCATGATCCAAGGCGCATCACTCTTGATGAGAAAAAACTAAATCTAACTATACAGAAGGACCTTGCTGCTTCCGTTGATGCACAGGAAAACGAAAGATTTCTTCTTTTAAGGAACGAAATCAATGAATATCTAGATTCAATCAGTTATGACTACCCTTTGCGTCTTACTTATGATTCTGAACTCGGACTATCCTCGTTTCTGAAGGCGTTTTCGGTTTCCTATGAATCGAATAATGAAGACTTGCTTGTAGAAATGATAGAAAAGATTAAAATCCTCTCTTCTATATTTAATTATCAGGTTTTCATTATCAGGAATCTTGCGGATTATCTTACTCAGGAAGAATTAAATCAGTTTTTTCAGGAAATGAGAAGAATGGAAGTAGCAGTTTTACTACTCTCTTCCCACCTTCCAAACTATGATTTTGATGATAAATTCGTTGTCCGTATCGATTCCGATCTTTGTGAACTACATCTTGCGTCTGAAAACCAAAAAGGATAAAATATACATGGTTTTACGAGAAATCACGCTAAAAAGCAATGCTTTTGAGGCTTGAGAGTATTGTTAAATCAGAATCATCTCTAACGTTCGTTGACAAGAGTGATGACCGATGGAGCTTGAGAGTATTGTTAAATCAGAATCATCTCTAACGAACAAAACAGGAAAAGAACCCAGAAATCTGCTTGAGAGTATTGTTAAATCAGAATCATCTCTAACTACTTTGCGGAGATGGGGATAAAGCACCCTGCTTGAGAGTATTGTTAAATCAGAATCATCTCTAACGTCGGATAGGGAACCTTCCACTTCTATGCGCTTGAGAGTATTGTTAAATCAGAATCATCTCTAACCTTCATCCACGTTTTCAAAGTCCCGGCCTGCTTGAGAGTATTGTTAAATCAGAATCATCTCTAACCTCAATCGAGGTCAACGCAAGTCACTTCTGCTTGAGAGTATTGTTAAATCAGAATCATCTCTAACTAGTCCCCTGCGAAATATAAACAGTGTCAAGCTTGAGAGTATTGTTAAATCAGAATCATCTCTAACGATGGAGCTAATTTAGTTTCTCAAATCGTTGCTTGAGAGTATTGTTAAATCAGAATCATCTCTAACCGTAATCGGAACAATAGCAGGACCTTAAAGCTTGAGAGTATTGTTAAATCAGAATCATCTCTAACCGAGAGGGTTGCCCCCTTTCTTTTTCTTCCGCTTGAGAGTATTGTTAAATCAGAATCATCTCTAACATAAGGCAGTTCCGGTATATTCTACATAAGGCTTGAGAGTATTGTTAAATCAGAATCATCTCTAACTCTCGGCCATCGTAACCGCGCCTGCTTCCTGCTTGAGAGTATTGTTAAATCAGAATCATCTCTAACACAATTTCATAACATCGTTAGGACGGTACGCTTGAGAGTATTGTTAAATCAGAATCATCTCTAACTATGGAAGAAATCAAAAGACTAGCTAAAGAGCTTGAGAGTATTGTTAAATCAGAATCATCTCTAACATATAAGCGAAATTAGAAAAAGAAACACCTGCTTGAGAGTATTGTTAAATCAGAATCATCTCTAACTTTTGCTTTTCTCTTCGGTATCTTTGCTCGCTTGAGAGTATTGTTAAATCAGAATCATCTCTAACCGCTACTTGCCAAGAGTAGTAAGGAACGTAGCTTGAGAGTATTGTTAAATCAGAATCATCTCTAACTAGAACCTTGTCCATTTTTCAAATATTCGGCTTGAGAGTATTGTTAAATCAGAATCATCTCTAACGCATCGCCGAAGCAGATGGCGAAGTACCAGGCTTGAGAGTATTGTTAAATCAGAATCATCTCTAACGCCGACTCCCGTGACCTCTTCCTGTATAACGCTTGAGAGTATTGTTAAATCAGAATCATCTCTAACAAAGCTGTCCATATATATGGTCTCCTTTCAGCTTGAGAGTATTGTTAAATCAGAATCATCTCTAACATGGTGTCCAGGTCAGAACTGGTCTGGGCAGCTTGAGAGTATTGTTAAATCAGAATCATCTCTAACGTCGATAAATGTGTCAACCTCCTCTAGAAGCTTGAGAGTATTGTTAAATCAGAATCATCTCTAACAGTTATCCCTGAGAACTGAAGGTGCCTGAGCTTGAGAGTATTGTTAAATCAGAATCATCTCTAACAAGAGAATGCGGAATTTCCCAAAAACCCATGCTTGAGAGTATTGTTAAATCAGAATCATCTCTAACGATCCCTGTGAAAAAAAGGAGATAGATGATGCTTGAGAGTATTGTTAAATCAGAATCATCTCTAACAAGATACCTGGTTTACTATTCCTGATGGTGCTTGAGAGTATTGTTAAATCAGAATCATCTCTAACAACGATGATGACTTTAAGTACTATATCAGTGCTTGAGAGTATTGTTAAATCAGAATCATCTCTAACGGTGAGGCTACAGCCATTCCGCTATTGCCGCTTGAGAGTATTGTTAAATCAGAATCATCTCTAACCATGAGAACAACCGACCAGACAGACCTAGTGCTTGAGAGTATTGTTAAATCAGAATCATCTCTAACTGTTTGGAAATACATTGATGCACTTCGAGCGCTTGAGAGTATTGTTAAATCAGAATCATCTCTAACATCGCTATGTACCTCCTTTGATTTCCTGTCGCTTGAGAGTATTGTTAAATCAGAATCATCTCTAACGGAAGACCGCCAACACTTAACTAGGAATATATATATGGTGACAATTAATAGTATTACGAATTCGAAAACAAAAAACGTCTATTCCGAAGCCAAAGATAATCAGAATAGTGGCGGCATAAAAGCTTCTTCTGTATTAATTCTTAAAATCAGCAAGCTTACGGACTATATCAAAAATATAAACAGCAATACAAAAGGGAAAAAGGAAAGATACGATATCGATGATGAGATTACCGAGATTAAAAAACAGGTATTCGAAGAACTAAACGATATTACGCTCGGAGAAATATCCAGCTATTTTAAAAATATGATTGATACATTGAAAGCCAAATCGAAAGAAGTAAAAGATCTGACTTTGTCACAGTTCCTGTCCCAGCAGGCAATACGGCTGAACACTTGGATAAAAAGCGGATTTAAAGCAACAAAAATCTAAGTCTGTCAGAATAAACCGAATCAAGAATACTCATTTCAGGCAACAGAAAACCCGGCAGCTGTTCTCCTGCCGGGCTTTAATTGGAGGTATATAACTGAAACGAGTCTCAGTTATTATCGTTAGTAGAGGAATGCTTCCTATCCCTTTTCTCAAGCTGGCGCTTTTTCTTCAGTGCCTCTTTCTTTTCCCGTTCTTTTTCCCCTTTGTAGCGGAGCATAAGATACTTCCTTTCCGCCTTCGGATCCTCATCGTCGAGGATACGGTGTCCTTTGCTTTTCCGGTAAATCAGATAGATGATAACCGAAGCAAAGAGGGCAAGAACAAGAACAAGGATAGCAATCGTAGGTGCCAAAGAAGAAGAAAGAACGATCATGCAGCCTGCTTAGTCCTCTCGTTCTGTTTCTTCCAATAACCGCGGTTATAGAAGAAGAGACCAGTAAGAGCAAGAACAATGACAGGGAGAGTGATAGCAAGAGTCCAAGTCCATTCGATGGTGATATAGGTAAGGCATCCCATGATGTAGGAAATGACAACCCAGAACGCTAATGTACCGACATAGCTCTTATGGTTGACTGATTCGCCTTTCCTTGTCGCCACAGTGGCAAAGCAAGGAATGGTCGTCCTGTTGAAGACGGCAAAGGCAGTAAGAGAAGCACCATCAATGACATGGGTTCCGGTTGCAGTAAGCTGAGAGGCACGGACGATATCAAGGAAGCTTCCCGTTGCTTCAATGCCATGCTGGGCAAGGATAGTCTGAACCTGATTCCTGGCAGAAAGCTGTTCCCTTGTCGAAGTGACGGCTTCCTTGGCGACAATACCCTGGATAGAACTGACCGCATAAGTCCAAGCAAGGTCGCCACCCTGGAGAGAGCCAAATCCCATCGGAGTGAAGATAGGAGCAATAATCTGACCAATGTGGCAGAGGATAGAGGCAGAATCATCAAGTCCTTCCGCAGAAGGAATGAACGTCCAGGTCGGAGTGAAAGACTGGAGGAACCAAATCACGACAGTGGAAGCGAAGATAATCGTAAAGGCTTTCTTGATGTAATGTTTGCCCTTATCCCAGACATGGATGAGAAGAGCGCGAATCTGGGGGAGATGGTAGCTAGGAAGTTCCCTGATAAAGGGAGGAACCTTTTCCCGCTGGGTAGTCTGGTTCCTGACAATGACGGCAACAATGGCAATGACAATGCCAAGCCTATAAATAGCGAAAGTGAATAGACCGCCATCAAATCCGGCAGCTTCAGCTACGGCAGCAGCAATAACGGAAAGGAAGGTTGCTTTTGCACCGCAGGTGAAGAAAGGAATGACACGCCTAGTCTTTGTCCGTTCCTTATCGGAAGATAAGGTACGGGTATTGATGATGGCAGGGACGGCACAGCCAAGGCCCATAATCATCGGAATGAAGGCACGGCCGGAGACACCGAAACGACGGAAGGCACGGTCAAGGACGAAGGCGATACGGGCCATATAACCGGAATCTTCCCTGATAGCGAAGAAAGCGAAGAGAACCATGATGAGCGGAACGAAACCGATAACAGAGGCAATACCATTTAAGACACCGTCATAGAGGAAGGAAGTGAGCCAATCGGGAGAACCCATGGCAACAAGACCCTTCTTGATGCCAAGGCAGATAAGACCTTGGATACCATTATCCGGTCCGTCGCCAATCAAAGACTGGAAGAAGGTACCGATGGAATGAAGACCGCCGTCGCCCCAGAATAGGCCATCGAATACGGCAGTCTCTTCTCCGTCAATGGTAATCTTAATCAGGCCATGATAGCCTTCTCCGAAGTTAACACCCCTCGCATTAAGATAAAAAAGATCATCACTGAAAGTAAGGTGGAAGACTAAGAAGAGCATGACAATCCTAATCGGGAAGGCAGCCCATTTGTTCGTTAGGACTTTATCAATCTTATCGGAGAGAGAAAGCTTTTTGCTTTCCTGGACCGGTGCACCGCTCCGACAGCCTTGGAGCTGTCTGCCGATATATTTATAACGGAGATCGGCACTATTTGCTTCAAAGTCCTCAGCCTGTACACCAAGTTTGGCTACCTCTTCGTAGGCAACCTTGTTCTTCTTCTGCTCAAGTTCATCTCCTTCAAGAGCCTTGACGGCATGGAAGAGAGGATTTTCGATTCCTTCTCCTTCATACACTTTCATTGCGTTCTCAAGGGTTGCAGTAAGACTTCCGGTAGCCCATGCGCTGTTTCCAGTCCGCTTCACTTTTGCGGTTTCAAGAGCAGTCTTCCTCAGTTGGTCAAGATTTGTCCGATGAAGGGCGGAAATCTCAACGACAGGAACACCAAGTCTCTTGCTGAGTTCCCGGACATCAATCTTAACGCCGGTTTCTTTTAAGGCATCCCTCCTGTTCAAGGCAATGACGACAGGGACATCCATTTCCAGAATCTGAGTCGTCCTATAAAGGTTACGTTCAAGGTTAGTCGCATCGATGACGTTGATGACGCAGTCCGGATGTTCCTCTAAAATGTAATTCCGGGAGATGACTTCTTCCGGAGTATAAGGAGAGAGGGAATAGATGCCAGGAAGATCGACAATCTCGGCTTTGCCGATTTCCTTATTTGAATAGGTTCCTGCCCGTTTCTCAACCGTGACACCAGGCCAGTTTCCGACATAGGCGGAGGAACCGGTCAGCGAGTTAAAGAGCGTTGTCTTTCCGCAGTTCGGATTGCCGGCGAGGGCAAAGGTCAGTTTCTTTTCTTCCATTTTCTTTCTTACTCCTTATCCGTATTCTCTTCCTTAGAAGAGAGCGAAGTAATCTTCCTATTCACGTTTTCTGCTTCACTCTTCCGGAGAGTCAGCTCATAGCCACGCAGAGTGATCTCAATCGGATCACCAAGCGGAGCCTTTTTCCGAAGGAACACTTCGGCACCAGGGGTGATTCCCCTGTCGAAGATACGACGGCGAAGCCGTCCTTCTCCGGCAACCTTCCTGACGATTCCGCTTCCGCCGACAGGAAGGCTGTCAAGGGAAATCAAATCACCGACCTTCCTCTGATTTACTTCTTTTTCCATAAATCTAGTCCATCCTTTCTTCTACGTTGATTCTTGCGGCAATCTGCCGATCCAAGGCAAGGCGGGTATCACCGATGCGGACGATTGTTCCGCTTGCCTCCTGGGAAAGGACCTTGAAGCTATGTCCTTCCACAAGCCCGAGGCTTGCTAGGTGTTTCTTCCTGTCGAGAGAGGCAGAAACACGGAGAATGCGGTAATTCTTTTCATTTTCTGCTAAGAATAATGGCATCATGAACCCTCCTTCTATAGGTTAGCCTTAGCTAACGTATGCTATTTTAAAACCACCTTATCTTCTTGTCAACAAAAAATTAGTGTATACTAACAAAAAGGAGAAAAGCGATGACAAAGACCATTCTATCGATAGACGGAAGGAAGTGTCCGGAGTGCGAAGCCCATGTCAATCGGCTATTGCTTGACCATATCCAGAAAGCCGTCGATGTGAAAAGCAGTGCAAAGAAAAACGAATCGGTTATCTATTCCGATGGGAGAATCAGTAATGAGGAGGCAGTGGCTGCCCTTAGCGGATCTGGTTACAGACTTTTAGGCATAAACTATGAGGAAGGATTAAAGGATTCCTTTTCCTACCGACTAAAAAAGAAGTTCCGTTCTTAATATGCTATTTTCTTGAATAAGCACAGACCACCTTATATCATATTATTATGATTACAACAAACGAGTCAAAAGAAGACTATCTTGAGCGGATACTTAGGCTTCAGGAAAAGGGAAACCTGAAAGTACACGCTGTCGACATTGCGGAATCAATGGCTTTTTCTAAGGCCAGCGTTTCGATTGCCTTAAAAAAATTAGAAGAAGCCGGCCTTGTCTCTGTGGGAGCGAAGCAGGTCATCACCCTAACAGAGGAAGGAAGGAAGATAGCCAAAAAGATCTATGAACGCCATCAGGTTATCGGAGAGATTTTTATCTCCTTAGGCGTCCCCAAAGATGTTGCCTATGAAGATGCCTGCAAGGTCGAACATGATCTGAGTGATGAAACATTCCAGGCAAGGAAAGCCTATTACCTAACCGTACTTAAAGGGAACGAAAAGAAATAAAAGAAAGGCTGTCTAAAAGATTCAAATCATCAGGCAGCCTTTTTTAATAATGCAATATTTAAAATAGCCGAAGGTCTTACATTTTCTGCGTGGAAGACGGCGGAAGATTAGTCAGAATCCTATTAAAAGGTATCTAGTCCACTGAGAGATTAGAAGATGGTAATAACTAGACAGACTATACAAATATTGCATTTTTATGATTGACTATCATATTCTGTGTTGATAGAATAAGAAAAAAGAGAGGGAAAGACCGATGCGGAGTGTGAAGAAGTTTATCTTATGCCTTTCAGGCAGGCTAAGGATTCAATCATCAAATACATGGCTACAGCCATCTATCTCCAGTGAAAATCACGGCTTTCAGAAGAAAAAATACGAATTAAGAGAGGATCACTATTCGCAGGAGTCTCAGGTAAAAGGTTTTTCCGTCAGTATAGACGAAAAACCGGTTCTAAATGGTTTTTCCAAGTGCCTGGACTTCTACACTTCTCATGGATTCGGGAACGGAACATATGTGGCAGATGTGAATAATGTTCCAAGCGACAGCATTAAGCTTTATGAAGCAAAACTGATTGATAATTCTGCAAGAAGCTATGATTATTCCGGTTACGACTCATTGTTTTCAGAAAGATTTGTTATCGAGTTCCTTTATGAAAGAGACGGTCTGCATAAAAGTTTTTATCTTCCTACCGCTTCCGAAGCAGAGGAAATCATTCTAAACTCCAAAGAAACAGAGAAAGGCTGTGAACTCTATCGCAGTCTGATTACGAGCATAACCGAAGAGGCATCATATAAGGCAGCACTCCCTTCAATTCAGACTTATGCAACCGCAAACAAGGCCGGAGATGTCGACACTCAGAGCGTACTGGACCATTATCTGTCTGTGGCAGATCAGGCCGACAATTATAGGGAACTCGGTAGCCATTATTCTGGAAATTCTGAACTGGTTTCCTCATCTGATGATTCCATAATCAATTTAATTCCCAAATCTCATTTCACAACAAATGGTGTTTATAACAAAGGAGGAGCGGAATGGGGTTATTTTGTCCATACGTATACTGACTATAACAATAACAAAATATCAAGTGTCCTGCTTTATGATATATTTAACCATAAGACAGATTTTATTGACTCAGACATTGTACAGATTAAACCGGTTTTTGCCTGGAACTTTAAATATAATTACGACAGGAATGTCGTTTCAAAAGAATCAGAAAATAATTATTGCCTAGCTAATCCAAAATATACAGCGGGCATCAAATACGTAAAGCACAAGCTGGACCAGAACACATTCATCCCTAAAAACCCTGATGAATCAGGTTATAACAAAGATGAAGATCTTGGCTATGGTGTCGGATCAACATGTTACCAATATATAGGTGTGCAAAAGGATTTCACCAAGGATGCAATACAACTCACAACAAGGCTAGGGAATATTGCTTTAGGCGCTGCAACCGCTGGTCTAAGTCTCACAACACAATTTGCAATAGGAGCAACATATACGCTAATAACTGATTGTGTTGAGAATGTAGTTGGTGAACTTATAAATAATATTACCCCTCTTTCTCAAAACGGAAAGGTGGTTCTCAACGGCACTAAATTGCAAGGGTATGGCAGTATTGGAGATGCCAAGAAAGGAGATTTTGCTAAGTTTGCAACCTATCCCGCCCCAAATTTAAAAAATTCGAAACCTGTTCTCTTTAAAGATAAGACCGATTCAATCAATTATGAAATGCAACTATGTTCTTCGGATACAAATCATAATTATACCGCTCTCTTCATCCATCGTTTTTCCGCTTCCGTCTATAACGACAACACAAGTTTGCTCTATCAGAGTCCTACCCTTGTAGGCCAAATTAATGATTGCTGGAGTTACCTCATCGGAAAAAATTTCCATCAAAAGGAAATTGCAATAAATAAGACAATTCAGAATCAAGAAATGATTTTTGGCCAAGACCATGAGGCTGCTGCTATTTTAACGACTAAAGATGCCGGGGAATACGACATAGTGCTAACCAACATGCCAGTTGACACATCATTAACAATCTCCCGGTTTACACTTGACTCTGGCTCTGGCAAAAAAGAATGTACCAATACAATTGGTACTCAATACCACATTCCAGAAAAGAAATTCATAAAACATTATGTTTCTCTCCGAGCCAATCAAACTTATGAAATAAGAATCAAACGTGTGACAAAAGGCTACATGATATTTGGAGGTGCCTTACTCAGCGTTTATAAAAGTGATTCTTCAATCGTTCGAACAGGCGAATCGACCAGGGAAAGGAACTATACCTATAGAAATAGGATTAATAACGGATATCATATTAACAATTGTCTAATTCCATCTTCCGATGGACTTTATACGATTGTTGCTTCTCCTTCTAGTAACTCAAGCACACAGGATACCTATTTAACTATTTTAGACTCGAATTTTAAAAAGATAGCAACTGATGATGATGGTTTTGGTAGCCGGGTGGCTGGTGTAAGAATACATTTGAAAGCAGATTCAGAATATTACATAATTAGCCGGTTCTATAATGTCAATAGCACCGGGGACTATGAAGTAGATATATTTAAGCATGGGTATCTTCCTGAGATTCGGGGAACAAAAACAACTCCCGGATTCACTATAGGGCTTTCTAGCAACCACAACGCTTACTTTCTAATTAGCACCTGCGCTTCTAAGAATATCAGCTTCTACTCTTATTGGAACACCTCATCGATGGAACCAAACTATCCAAAAATTCACATCAGCATCTATGATGCACGTCTTGGTGTGCTACTATCTCAGACAGACATTCTATACACAGAGATGTTATTTTCGTTCAAAGAAAACACATTATATTTAATTAAGATTTCGTCGCAGGAAAGCCCATTTAGCAGCATCCGTTTATTCTGTAAGGAGGGATAAAATGACCATTGAGCTGAAATCTCTGACAATCAGCAGAAACGGGAAAACCATTTTGGATGATGCAAGCCTGCTTCTGCCTACAAAAGGTCTGTTTATCTTTGCCAGGAAGGAAAAAGAGGACTTCGGGATTTTATCTGACGTTCTTAGCGGATTAGTTAAACCGGATTCCGGAGAAATCGCAATAAACAGAGAAAACCTTACTAAATATAGTGAGGTGGAATTAGATACCTATAGAAGAAATTTATTTGATTATCTATCTGCCTGCCCAAAATTCCAAACGGCTTTGAACACACTCGAAAACGTGGAGTATCCTCTTTGGTTAAAAGGGACTAAAACCAATTCCAAGGAAGAGGCTGTAAAGGCCTTGGAAAGAGTCGGTGCCTCCTCTGACAGGAAGAACAATCCTTGTCTTCTATCTGCTGACAGGCAAAGGAAAGTTTCCTTGGCGCGTCTAATAGTTAAAAGTCCGGATCTTATCCTTGCTGACGACCCCTATGCGTGCAATCTTGCAGAAGAAACAGCTGAATTTATACTCAGTCAACTCAAGGAATTATCAAAAACAAAATTAGTGATTATCGGAAGCTTGAAGCATTCGTTTCTTGTTTCTTCAAATCCCTCTGCCGTGTTACTCTGTGATGGCAAGACAAACAAGGTCTGTTTAGTCAATCCAGTTTCCTCGGATAAAGAATATACCCAGAAAAAAGAAGAAAAGTTAACTTTACCTCATGTTTTTCATTTAGCGTATAGACACCTTCTTGTTAGTCCCGCTCTCTTCCTTACCAGTTTTCTCCTCTCTGTTTTTTCCCTTACTCTACTTGGTTATACAATTACGCTCACTACTCAAACGAAAAACAGAGTCCAAGCCGCTTCCATCTTAAGCCAGGGAGACGATTATCTTTCACTGAAAAACAAAAAGAATCAACTCAGCCCTGACCAAGGCTGTTATTTCACGGAAGAAAATGTAAACGAGGTATCAAAGCTTCTTAATCTTCCTGTTTCCGGGGTCATGAACAGAGATGATATTTCAATTCACTGTTATTTCGATGGAAAAAAGGTTTTACCTGATTTTGCCGATCTTAAAACTCCGTCCATTCAATCCTATTACTGGTCCAACACAGATTACTTCTGCTCTATTCCCGCTACCGATTCACTGCCAAAGAATTATAAGCTGCTTTCAGGTCATATTCCGAATAAGGAAAACGAAATCATGCTTACGGATTTTCAATTTGAAAGGATAAACGACTGTCTGGGAATCCAAAACACTTACGATTCCGTTCTGAACAGACAGATTGCATTTGTTAATCCATATTTCCAGATCTGTCCGGATTTAACTATTGCCGGTGTCTTAGATACCGCTTATGACGCAGACGATTATGCAGCCTATAAAGAGTATTGCCTAAAAGGGACAAAGCCAGAAACAGTCAATGCGGAAGCGAAACAGCAGAAAGCAAGATTGGAAAACTTAAAATCAGAATCTTATATCAATCTTTATTTTGTCAGCCAGAATATATCCGACAGGTTAAAGTCAAACTCTGTCCTGTCAGTTGGAGCAGAATCCTCGGCTACCTTTTTACTTGATGGTCAAGAGATACTTCCGGATTTGATCCGCCCCTACAGACTAAATTGCCTGGATCAAGCAAAAAGGCAATATGTTTCGCTATTCGATGGCTTAGATTTTACCGGTTCTGACTTTCTCTGTCTAAGCCTAGGCTCCTATATCCGAGCAACAAAAGAAAAGAATCCGGCTCTGAAAGAAATCTCAACTATTACCATACCAAAGAGATTCCTTAATAAGGCATCAAAGTCCGATTATGTCTATAAGGGCACAGCAGAAGAATTTTTTACGGATTTTTTAAGCATTCCCATCCGCTATTATTCCCTTGACCACTATGAAGAGGCGTTCGAAAACAAAGAATTCGATATTGTACGCTATTCGAAAGAATACTATGAGAAAGCAGGAAAAGAAGTCCCTAACGATATTCCGAATCAGGACAAGGCAGAGATATATTCCCTCTATCTTGCCGCCTTATTGGAGAATGGGGCTCCTGACTATTCTTCCGAAAAAGCCTTGTCCGTTTTTTATGGGCTTACCACAAAAGCCAAAGAAAGGCTCGATTACTATTTGTCACTCTATTCCGATTCAATCTTCCAGTACAGAAACTTTTCCTACCGATATCCGGTAAGTGGCAGGAATAAGGAAGAGACAATATCCCTCTCGCTCTCCGGACTTACCGCCCTTGAGTCCTCCAGCATAACTCCCCTTAGGCAGAAGGAAACAGTCAGCAAAATTGTTCCTGGTACAGGAATCTATTCCAGGCTTCTTATTCCGACAGGCGCGGATAAAAGCAAAATCAAAAGCGTTGTTTCCAAGGAAGGACAGGAGTACTCAAAAGACACCTATTTTACCATTAACAATGCTTCGGCCATGGTATATGGCACAATGGAAAAAGTAAAAAAATATACGATTCTCTTCTCTATTCTGTCTGCAATCTGTCTCGTTCCTGCTTTATTCCTTCTCTATAAGCTATTTGGCAGAACGACAATCGGTCTAATGAACGATTTATCCCTTCAGCAATCGCTTGGCACAACTAAGAAGGATATTGGGAAGCAAATTTTCTTCCAATCCGGCATGAGGTTCCTCTTCCTCTTTATTTTCGCTTTCTTTCTATTATTTGCCCTTTCTTTTACCATCCGCCACTTCCTGGTATCGGAATATTCACAGTTTGCCTTCGTTCTCCCTGGACTCCTGCAGACTATTCTTTTGTTCTTTGTATCCCTTATTCTTGTTTTTGCTCCTGCTCTTCCCTCCCTTCTTAAGCTGAAGAAATGGCTAAGACAGGGGCAGAAGTAACGATTATTCCTTCCACTAAAAAACGCCCGTCTGATTCGACGGGCATTTTTTCCTTTTCAGACTTATTCCGATTTATTTTCTTCCTGCTTTTGCTCTTGGTTATCCATAGAAGCAGGGGAAACAATCTCGTCCTTCTTTTTCCTCTCTTCCTGGGCAACCTTGGCTACAGCAAGATTCTTTTTGCTGTAGGAGTTCTTCCGGTTTCTCATCTGTCGGATCCTCTTTCCGAAAAGAGACACATAGACAAAAAGCTCAAGACGTCCAATCAGCCTTCCTATCCTTTCAATATAAAGGACAGCAACCCCGGGAATAGTCATCGACCGGGAATAATTGATGATTCCGGTCGATAGGCCGACGCCGCCGATTGCAGAGGAAAAATCAAACAGACAGTCAGAGAAAGTGAACGTATCCCCTGTCCTATCCCCTCTTGCCCAGTTGCACTGCTTAGCAATGACGGCAATCAAAAGAGAACCAAAAAGGGTTACAGCGGTATAGGAAGCAATATAAGTCCAGGCTTCAGAGACCTCTTCCTTTGTCACACGGGTCTTGACTCCGTACTTGTAGATAGTCTGGACTTCCTCCTCATCGCTTTTTCTTCCCGTCGACTTGATCCGGAAAAGAATATCACCAATGGCAAGACCGACACGATGTTGCTTGATGGCACCGGAAGTCGAACCATTCTGTCCTCCAGTCATCCTCATCCTTGAGAGAAGGAAGATGACATAGGTAGGGATGCGGATAATCTCTCCGCTTGTATAGCCTTGTATTGCCAGAGCCGGACTTAAGCCGGAATTGAGGCCGGTAAATCCATAGAATCCAAGATTGGTCGAAGGAAGTAAGCCATAGGCAGAGGAAGTTAAGGCATGGGCCTGATAGCTGTCGACAGCCTGGAAGCCGGCACCTGCCAAGGCAGAGATCCTTTCAAAGGTTCCGTAACGGAAACCGGCAGCAACATTATTTCCATAATAATGGGAGAAGCCGGCAATCAAAAACGGCCAGACAAAAATCAGAATAAGGAAAAAGACACCATATTCAAAATGACGGAGGACTTTGAATTTCCGCTTAAACAAGGAATAGTGAATCCTAAAATTCGTGGCGCCAAGGAGCCTTAGCACCTCCGTAACGATTTCAATGGCTATTCCTCTCCATTGGCCATTTAAGGAAACCTCAAGAGACAACGTGTTAATGCTGTTCGCCTTCGTCGAGAATCCGCCTGTAGCGAGGGCAGTAATCGAATGGCAAAGAGCATCATAGGGCTTAACGCCAAAGGAAATATAGAGAGCGACACCTAAAACCCTATAGGCAAGATAAATGGAGAAAATCAATCTTGCCGATTTGGCAAGATTAGGAAGAAGCTTGTCATTGTGTCCCTCAAGCTGGTAGAGATTCAGTCCGGAAGACTCGGAAAAAGCCGATGCCGCAGCCAGAACGAGACCGATACCGCCAAGAAACTGGGTGAGGGCACGATGGAAGAAGAGAGCATGATGGACAACATCACTCGTTCCGTCTTTTAACGTAACAACCTCCTTTGAAAAGTCCATGATGGTAAGTCCGGCAGTAGCAAAGCCAGAGGCAGATTCATATAAAGACTGATTAAAGGTATAGCCATAGAACAGGTAAGGGATTGCAGAGACAAAGATAGCCAGAAGCCAGATTCCGACAAGAAGCCCAAGAGCCTGGAGGGAAGTCCTCTTGCCAGTCTTTTTCTTAAAAATAAATAAAATGAGGCACCTGCCTAAAAGAAGAGAGCATCCTCCCGGAACAAGAAAAGAAAGATAATCTTTCCACTCGGAAGGATAGAAGGCGAGCCTAATCAAGGGAAGAAGGACAAAAAAGCCGATGGTGATTAGAAAAATGCCAAGATACCCAAGGACCAAGCGGGGTCCGGTGACGAGTTTCTTTTCCGCCTGTCTCTTAGGCTGCTCGAACTGGAAATAAAAATCGTTGGTCGACATAATCACCCCTTGATGAACTTAACAAGATCCGCCTGGTTTTCCGGTGCAGAAGCAATAATGAGGGTGTCACCGGACTGAATCCTTGTGTCACCGCGAGGAATGATGACAGAGGGGTCACGGAAAATGCAGGTAATGTTCCCAGTCTTTGGCAGTCCAAGATTCTTTAGACTCCTACCGACACACCAGAAGCTTGGCTTGATTCTGATTTCCGTAATGACCAATTTATCATTTTCCAGAGAGGATGTACGGAACACTGATTCGATATCCGATTCTCCTTTGATTCGTTCTGTTAAAAGATAGGTGGAAGAAATCGGTGAGTCGATGCCCATCTGGACAAAAAGGCGGACATGATGAGGGTTATGGACCGTACAGATGGCTTTTTTAATGCCAAGAAGATCCTTGGCGATTTTACAGCAGACGAAATTATCGGCATCGGTCTGCCTTAAGGAAATCACAAGATCGAATCCCGTGACATCCGCCGTTTCGAAAGAGTAGATTTTCGTCGGATCACTGACAAGGACAGGAATCCCCCAGTGCTCAGAAATCCTATCGGCAATTTTCTTGTCGTCGTTCCTGACGACAATCTTATTTCCGGTCTTGGCAAAGGCAGAGAGGACATAGTCAGCTTCGCTTCCCCCGCCACAGATAACGATTTTCATCAGTCCTCGTCCTCCCTTCCCCGGATTGTCTTATAAGCCTGAATGGAGAGCATGCCAGTAGAAATAATGGATATCCGATCATCACTTAAAAGGGCCGCCTTCCGTTCATCACGAAGGCGGACGATGATATAAGGAACATCATAAAGGGCAACAATCCTAGAGGCGATAAGGACATTGACGTTATCTTCGCCCGTCGCCACGACGACTTCCTTAGCCGAATCGATATGGGCTTTTTCTAGGACACTATTATCCGTTGCATCACCGACAATCGTGTATCCGGAATAGTCAGGATCCAGTTTTTTGAAGGCATCGGAATTGATGTCCACGATGGAAGTGTATATCCCGTCAACGGAAGACCTTGAGGCAATAGAAGCACCAAGACGGGAGGAACCGATGACCAAAATCCTATTCCGGTCTTTGAACTGTTTCTTCATTTTGCACCTCTTTTTGATTCGAAAAGCACGTTAACAGATTAGCACAGGGGGTATGAGGAATCAACGCTGGTTGATTGCCTTCCTCCTTTTTGAGGCACGGATTTTGTCTTCCCGTTCTTTGATGACTTCCCGCTTATCATAGTTCTTCTTTCCCTTGCCAAGGGCAATCTGGACCTTACAGATTCCCCGTTTGATATAGACGCGGACAGGAACTAAGGTATAACCCTGTTTCTCTACATCCTGCCGGAAGGAAAGAATCTGTTTCTTGTGAAGCAGAAGCTTCCGTGTCCGGGTAGGATCATGGGAGAAGAGGACATTATTGGACTGAAGGACGGGAATATTCCTATTCAAAAGAAAGACTTCTCCTCCCTTGACGATGACGTAACTATCGTCAAGAGAGCAGTGTCCGGCGCGGAGAGCCTTGATTTCCGACCCCTTCAGTTCAATTCCGCATTCGGTGAACTCAGAAAGGAAATAATTGAAATAGGCTTTCTTATTCGTGCAGAGAAGAATCTCACCGTCGGCTTCCGCCATTTTTACTCCTCTTTTCTTTTCTTACCGTATCCAGCGCGGGCAAATCCCTTCTTGCCATAGGAAGGGGCCGGTCTATCCTGTTTAAAAGAACCTTTGCGTCCAAAAGAACCGCCACGGTCAGAGCGATAGGAAGACTTTCCGCCACGGGAGAACCCGCCACGGGAAGAATCTCTTCCTTTCGAGAAACCGCCCTTATCGGAAGAAGCGCCGGCATAGCCGTTAAAAGAGGCATGACGGGTCTTTGAAGAATAGGCATAGTCTCCTCCGCGGCGCTCCTTGCGTCCTTCATCGGAGAAACGTCCACCATGTCCGCCACGATTATGTCCGAATCCGCCACGGAAGCCTCCGCGACGGTCAGAATGTCCGCCGGAAGAACCGAAACGATGTCCTCCGCCCTTGCCTTCCCGACGGGGACGAGGAGAAGCAAACCGCTTAAGCAGATGGTATTCGTCCGGAGAGATATCCATGACGGAAAGGACGGAAATCACCTTGTCCTCATCATCCGGATACTTTGCCGCAACGGCACGGATGATATCGACTTCCTTCCACTGTTCAGGGGAAGGACGGAAATCGTCTCCGTCCTCCTTTTCGGCACGGGCGGCATTGGCACGCTCGATTTTTTCGTTTGTCCCATCAAGCTGGTCAAGGGCATCACTGAGATTCTCTTCCTGGCTAGTCTGCTTTGTGCTTTCTTCTTCGACTTTCTTTTCGTTATCCATGTTCGTTTCTTCTTTCTTCGTTTTCTTGCCCCTGTCGTAATCATCGAAGTAGTACTCGCCGGAGCGGGCGACCATACTTTCATCGGAATCATCCTGATAAAGATGCAGGCCGTTCAGGCTGACATCCTTGCGCTGATAGACATCCCTGTCCTTGCAATACCGGTTATAGAAGTCAGGGGTCGTCAGACCGATATCGGTGTTGTCAGGATCAGAGAAGAGGACCGTGACATCAATCGGTGTACCAAGGGTGAAGGAGATATCCGTATCCCGGCCAAAGACGCCAAAGGAATCCGGCCTGAAGCGGAAGAAGTCGCCGTCCCTGCAATGATAGGGAAGGAAGCCTTCGATTCCATTGTCCATTTCAACGAACCTGCCCCGGGTAACCATCCCGGCGACGAAGCCATGATAGGTTTCGCCGATATGGTTCCTCCTATACTTGGCCCCTTCTAAGTCATCGCATTCCCGTTCGATAGAATCAGAGCGCACTTCCCTGTCGGAAAGGAAGTCGCCTTGGTTCCTAAGACGGTTCGTCAGTTCGTCTTTATCAAAGGGTTTCCCATCAAGAAGATAGTCCTTGACTTCCCGATGGATAATATCATCGGGATAACGGCGGATAGGGGAAGTAAAGTGACAATAGGTAGATTCGGCAAGTCCGAAATGGCCATAGTCCTCTGGAGAGTAACGGGCCTTAGCCATTGAACGCAGAACCATGTAGTTGGCCGCCTTCTTCCTCCCTGGGTCTTGGATTGTCTTAAGGTAATCGTTGAGATTCTTACCGTTGATTTCCCCATCGCTTTTCGGGAAGCCGGTATAAAGTCCAAGGCGTTTTAAGAACTGCCGGAGGTTGGCAAGTTTATCTTTCGGCGGGAATTCATGAATACGGTAGAGAACAGGAACACCCTTATCCTTAAGCAGCTTAGCGACAGAAACATTGGCGATAATCATAAGATCCTCGATCCTATGTTGGCTCTCTCCGCTTTCATACTTTTTAACATCCGTCGGATTTCCCTGCTCATCAAGGGTGAACTTGAGTTCGGTGGATTCAAGTTCCCTTGCCCCTTGAAGGGTTCTCCGGCGGCGGATTTTCTCAGCTGCCTCTTTAAGGACAAGCAAAGTGTCCTGAATTTCCTTACTGAATCCAACATCCTCTCCCTTAAAGAAGGAATTGACCTGATTATAGGTAAGACGTCCATGGGAACGGATGACACCACGGCAGACCTTAGAGGAGAAGACATTTCCGTTTGCATCCACCCTCCTAGTGACAGAGAGGACAAGACGCTCGACATTTGGGTTTAGGGAACAGATTCCGTTGGAAAGTTCAAAGGGAAGCCTAGGAACGACCCGGTCAGCGACATAAATGGAGGTGCCTCTTAGATAGGCTTCATCATCAAGAGGATGATTAATCTTCCTATAATGGGTAACATCAGCGATATGGACGGTGATTTCATATCCATTGAGGACTCTCTTTCCAAAGACGGCATCATCGAAGTCATGGGAATCGTCTCCATCGATTGTTACGACGCAGTCGTTGGTAAAGTCAGTCCGCCCCTCCTTCTCTTCCGGGGTAATCTCCTGCTCGACCTTCTTTGCTTCCTCGATGACTTTGGCGGGGAAGGAAAGAGGAGCATCATGATCGGCAATAATCCTAGAAATATCACTGCCGACATCATCAGAGCGGACAAGAATCTCTTCTGCAGTGACAGAAATGACATTGCCTTTGAAATTCGTGATGGCGCAGTTAAGCAAATCACCGGTATGGACCTTTTCTTTGACGCCAGGTGCATATTCTGTGATAAGGACGCTCTTACCGCAGTTGCTCAGGTAGTCGACATGTATCCTTCCCTGTCCGTTAGGGGACAAGGTGAAGACTCCCTTAAGGTGATCCGTGCTCTTTAGATAATCGACGGCGTGGAAGACACCTTTCTGGAATTGCTGAAGATAGACAAGGTCCCCGATAAGAAGCTGGTCAGCCTCTTTACCGGAAAGCCGGTATTCTTCCTTGGTCGGGATACGTTTCAGAATGACAAAGTTTCTGTTCTTCCTTGTCACCTTGCCGAGGATCCTCTTCTGCTCTTCAAGCAGAAAATATCCTTCTTCGCTTTCTCCGATTATTCCGTGGTTAATCCTATGCTGAAGAAGTTCTTTGACTTCTTCCTTGTCGTGGGCGGTAAAGGCCTCCCTTTGCTCATCGATGCTCTTTTCGCTCCGGACACTTCCCCGAAGCAGTCTGATAATTTCGTTTTCTGTCATTTCAGTTTCTCTTTCAAAAATAAACGGGGACTTTTACTAAGCCCCCGCAATCGACTTAATTGAATTTTATAGATAATTAGCAAGCAGTGCCGTAATGAAGAAGGCCACAACGAAGAGAGCGGTGATGATGGTCCTAATCTTATCGGCTCCGCGTTCCTTCGTGCGGGTGAAGATATTCATCTTGTTACCACCCATGACGGCGGAAGAAGCACCTTGGCTCTTTCCGGACTGAAGAAGGACAATCCCAATTAGGATAAACGATAAGACAACTAAGACTATCTGTGCAGGTGTATTCATTCTGTTCCTCACTAATTCATAGAATCTTAATAAGTATACTCAAAAGAGGCTTCTCTATCAATGTAAATTGAAAACCTGTATCCGTTTTCTTCTTTAAAAGGATGGGCTACTTGATAAACCGAAGCAGAAAATCAGGGGCACCGATAACGATGTAGCCGTTTTCGTCTCTGGTCTCTTTGATTGGCTTATTCAGGACGATGATTTTCTGTACCTGATCATGAAGATAGCCAAAAGGACGGACTTCCCGTTCTCGTGTCTTAGCTGATTCATAGTCTAAGCAGACTTGGATATAAAACTGTCGGAATCCCTTTACGGCAAAAAAATCAATTTCATTTGTCTTCCGGACAGTCTTCCCATTGTCCTTGTCAAAGGAATCAAAGGTTCCGACATTGACTGTGTATCCCTGATACAACAGCTCATTGTAGACAATGTTTTCCAGCATCTGCCCTTCGTCAGGAAAAGCAAAATTCAATCTGGCATTTCTAAGTCCAGTGTCCGAAAAATAGTATTTCCGTTGTGCTCCGATTTCCTTTTTACCTTTAACATCGAATCTTCTTGCTTCATGAAGAAGAAAAGCATCTTCAAAATACTTAAGATAATCACTAATTGTCTGCCGGGTTATTTTTTCGTGTCTTATGCTTGCAAACCGTTTAGCGATTTTGTCCGCATTTAACAGTTCACCGCAGGAGGAAGCAATAATATTCGCTAACTCATCAAGGGATTCAGAGTTTTTCAGATGATTGTGTTCGAGAATATCCTGAAAGTAGGTGGTAGTAAATAGACTTTTAAGATAGTCTTTCTTCTGGTCGTCTTTTTTTAAGATAGCCAGAGGCCTACCGCCATAGAGCCTATATTGGTAAATCGCTTCAAAAGAAGAACCTCCGACGAATTGATAGAATTCGTCGAACGAAAGAGGAGCCGCCTTGATGTTTGTTGCCTTGTCCCGAAATTCGGTAATGATGTCGGTAGACAGCCTCTTGGAATTCGAACCTGTAATATATAAATCAATCCCTGGTTCTTTTGAAAGTCCAAGAACAACATCAACAAACGAGACTATTTCCTTATCTTCCGCTTTTGCTAAAACATGCTTATGATTAGAAAGTTCTGGATTGACAAGCGTATATACTTTCTGAATTTCATCGATAAAGACAAAGCATTTTCCTTTGCCTTTGCAATAGTTTCGCACAAATTCCCCTAAATTAATCGGGTCACGAAGTCTCGCGTTAACATCGTCATCCCTAGACAAAATCAAAATCTGACTCTCTGATACATCATGATTCAAAAGATATTGCTTGAAGATTGTAGAGAGGAGATAAGATTTTCCGCAACGTCTGATTCCTGTGATAACCTTCGGAAAGCCATTGTTCCTGCTATCGATAAGAAGACTTAAGTACTTGTTGCGTTCAATCATTCATTTACTTTTTTTGTGGCTTTCCACAGTTTTTGCAAGTGTATTTTATCCTATTTCATTTCGGAAGTCCATAGCCATTTGCTTTTTTTGTGGCTTTCCACAGTTTTTGAAAGTAGGAAAATTGAAAAAAGACAGTGGCAAAAACACACTGGCCTTTTGAAAATCAATCTGATTTATTTCTAATTATCTTCGTTTCCGGACAAATCAACCGAAGAGACAAGCCTATCCGGCATCAGGTTGCCTCCGACGATCTTCGAATCGTCGGAAAGAGCAAGGACATTCCTGAAAACGTCGGCAAGGTTTCCGGAAACGATGTTCCTGTCAAACGCCTTATCCTTTTTCCCGTCTTTGATAATATAGCCGGAACAGGGAAGAGAGAACTGCCTGCTCTGTCCGTCAATTCCGGAATTCAGCCCTTTGAGTTCAGTCAGATAGATTCCGTTCTTCCTCTGCCGGAAAAGGTCCTGCAGGCTCTTCTCCCCTTTTTCGACCGTGAGGATACAGGGTCCTCCCTCGCCATCCCCTATAGAACAGCCATTGCTTTCTCTTTTTTCTTCATGCGCACTCTCGAGAGAATAGAAATAGGTTTTCAGCCTGCCCTTATTGATCACCGGAAAGTCCTCGGTCGGACAGCCATCCGCATCATAGGAAGCCGCTCCCCTATATTCAATGTGGGGAGTATGAAGGACAGTCCTTTGATCAGACCTGATTTTCTTATTCAGTTTTCCTTCGAAGATCGATAGATGCTTCTGAACCTGCTTAGCAGAAAGCTGCCCCCTATAGTAATTGAGAAGAATGGATGCCCTCTCCTTTGAAAAGACGCACGGATAAGAGCCGGAAGGCAAAGAAACGCTGTGGAAGAAGTCCATAGTAAAGGAGAGAAGCCGTCCTATGCGTCCTTTCAGCTCCTCGATCAAATCGTCAAGGGAGATCCTCGAATAAGTCCCTTCATCGGAATTGCGGACATTCCCGTCTTCATCCATAGCAGAAATATACCTGCTCCCGGAAAAATACTTCGTCCCTTCCTGGCAGTTCAGACCAAGACTGTTCTTCTTTTCTCCGTTTTCGTAAACCATGGACAGAGAAACGTCAACATTTTGGATCCGCTTATCCCTTTTCCGGATAGTCTCGCAAAGAGAAAGAGCACTTCTTCTCCTATTTTTCAGATTGGAGGGGACAAAATCATTCCGGATAGTCTTTGCCTTGATGTAGGTTCCCTTTCCGGAAAAATAGTTGTCTTCCTTGTCCTCCTTGCCAAAAGACGAAGTCTCCGTTATGGCGTCGAGGGCAGTATCCGGAGTCGTCTCATCGAGTGAATCTGTGGAATAGACGCCAAGCTTCCCTTCTTTTATCCCTTTAAAGGATGCACGGGATGATGTCCCGATCTGTTGGGATTCGACTTCTCCGTTATGGACGGAGACGCTCCTTTCCCTTGTTTCAGACTGGCCAAGAGAAACAAAGCTGATTCCCTTAAGACAGGCCAAAGCAAGAAAACGATGGAAATCGATTTTCATTTTTTCTCCTCCTTTCCCCCGACAAGCCTATGGGAGATAAGCAGTGTCGGCTGGCCGACAGAGACAGGAATATTTCCGGATGCCGCTCCGCAGATACCGGGGGCAAGTTCTAGATCATCGCCGACCATGACAATGTTTTTCAGGATTTCGTATCCATATCCAGTCAGGGTAACCGGCTTAATCAGATGGTCGAGCTTACCGTCCTTGATGAGATAGGCAACATCCGAAGTAAACAGAAACTGATCCGTCGTGGGGTTCACCTGTCCGCCGGAAAACGCCTTGCAGTAAATGCCATTTTTCACCGAGGCGATAATATCCTCTTTCTTGCTCTTGCCTTTGCCGATATAAGTGTTCGTCCTTCTTGTCGTCGGAGCATACTTATAGTTCTGTCTCCGGCAGGCACCGGTCGCCTCCCTATTTAACCGTCCTGCATTATCCCGGTCGAGCCTATAGGAGACAAGAACGCCATCCTTAATCAGCTGATTCTTACTTGGAAGATGGCCCTCATCATCCACAGAGACGGTTCCCCATCCGTTAACGATAGTCCCATCGTCAAAGGCATTGACGACATCAGAGGCAACCTTTTCACCAAGCTTTCCCGCAAACGGAGACTCTCTATGGGAAATAGCAACCCCTTCGAGAGGGTGTCCGCAGGCTTCGTGAAAAAGAACACCACCCCATCCGTTTCCAAGGACGACAGGCCTTTCTCCACTTGGTCCATAAGGGGCGGAGAGAAGGGCTACCGCCGTTTTTGCCTGTTCCAGGCACCGTTTGGGGAAGGATACCTCATCAAGCAATTCCAGTCCTTCCCTTTTCGATGGAGCGTCAAAAGAGGACTGGAACTCTTTTCCGTCGCTCGCCGTCACTAGGACAGAGAGACGGACAAAAGGTTGATGCCGCTGACAAAAGATGCCATCCGAATTATAGACTTCTATCCTGCTCTCATCCTCAAGGAGGGAAACAGAGACGTCCTTAATAAGAGGAGAGAAAGAAAAAGCGGCATCCTCGCCTTTCTTTAGATAGTCCCTTTTCTTTTCCCTCGGCCAGGAAGAGAAAGGAACCTTCCTCGGGGTAAGATCTCTGACCTCCTTCTCCGTCCTGACTCTGACTTCTTTTTTTCTCTTCCCCTCAAAGCCAAGGGAAAGCTCATTGGCAAGCATAAGCAAAGAAGAAAGAGACAGATCTGAGGTATAGCCATAGACCCTCTCTGTCCCCTTCCTTAACCGGATGCCGCATCCACAGGTTCTTCCCTTCGACAAGGAGCGGACTTTATGGTACTGGCGGGAGATTGACTCGCTCTGGCTGTCCTGGAGATAAATCTCCGCATAATCGGCACCGGTCGACAAACCGGCATTCAAAATCGATAGTGCGTCAAGATGATTCAGTTTCATTTCTATTTTCCTTCCTTAAAAGAAGGCTTTTCTTTTTTCTTCCCTTTCTTCCGTGACTGAAGGAAGTTCAGGGCGTTCCGGGAAGAAAAGATGATATCTAGGACAAGGAAGATGCCGATGAAGATAAAAACGACACCCCTCCTAGTCAAAGGAGAGACTATACGGCCAAAGAAGCTGAGAGTCAGAGAAAACTCACCCGTCAAGGCACCGATTAAGGGCTTAAAGACTTCATATTCGGCCTGCGAGAACTGTTCCGTCAGAAGACTGACCGGGCGGTTCATGAAGTAATTCCGGAACAGTCCGGCGGAATAGGTCCCGGGGAAAAACCTTGTCACTTCTCCGATATACTTCGGTCCCCTGTTGCTCGGCCTATAGGCACCGATAAGGAAGCCGACCCCGGCAGAGACAATGGCGACAATAGGCGACCTGACGGCTTCCCGCTGAATAAAGGAGCAGATGAAATAGGTAAGAGTGGAAGCGGAAAGAGAAGAAAGAAGAATGATTCCGATGATGGCAAGGAAATCAAGGAAAGATATCCTATAGGCCCCATAGGCAGCCAAATAAATCTGAGAAAGGAAGAAGACCAGAACATTGATCATGAAAGTGACAATGCAATTGAAGACCAGATAAGAGAAAGAAATCGTCCGGGGAAGAATCGGCGAAGAGACAAAATCCCTTGAAATCTTCCGCTCCTTGTCCCGCACCACGATATAGTTGGAGTTCAGAGACACCGTAATGCAGGAAACAGCTAAAACTCCCGAAATCATCCAGCAATCGGCTATGCCATAGATCCGGTGAAGCAAGGGATCCCTTTGTTTGCTTTCTAAAGCTTCCCTAGTCACCCCGTCGACGTTGTTAACTAAAAAGTCCTTAATCTGATCAATCTCCCTTGGCCGGAGGAAGACGGCATAGACGGCAAATATGGCAAGAGGAACCCTAAGAGTGAAAATCCTTGTCGGAACGTCTTTGAAAAAGACAAGCAGATGGCGTCTGACCAAAGCAAAGAAGGTCCGGTATTGATTGGGATATTTTTCATTCCGCATCGTCATGATTAGCCTCCCTGATTTTCTTTACGCCGGTAACATTAAGAAAGACATCGTCCCTGCTTCCTTTGACTACTTCAAAATCATGAATGTCTGTTTTATAGGATTCAAGGAGGGAAATGGCATCGGCTGAATCTTTGACTTTGATTTGGTACGTCTGGGAATCGTAATTATACGTAAAGGGCCGGTTCCTTCCTTCAACGATTCTGTCAAAGTCCTCATTCTTCTTTTGGTGGATCCTGACATAGTCGCTTGAATATTCTGACCGCAGTTCAGTCGGCGTTCCTTCGGCAATGATTTTTCCGTGGTTCCTAATTACAACGAAGGTTGCTTTTTCTGCTTCTTCCCTATAGTGCGTAGTCAAAAAAACGGTCATTCCCGTTTGCTTTCTTAGCGTGTTGATAAGATTCCAAACCGATAGGCGGGTCTGGGGATCTAATCCGGTCGTCGGTTCATCCAGAATCAGAAGTTCCGGGTTATGGACCATGGCCCGGGCGATATCCACACGCCGTCTTTGCCCTCCGGAAAGCTTACCTACCGCTCTGTTCCTAAAGGAAGAAAGATCTAGCCTGTCACTGAGGACTTTTAATCGGTTGGCAAACTCTTTTCCGGTAATCCCATAAAACCCGGCCCGGAGAACCAGGTTCTCCTTAGGAGTAAGGACCGGATCCAAAACAGAATTCTGAAATACGATTCCGATTTTATTCTTTATTTCAGATCGGTGAGAATCCAGATCGAGTCCGTCGACATAAATCTTTCCGCTGTCTTTTGGGATAATGCTGGTAATGATGTTGATAGTGGTCGACTTACCTGCACCATTTAATCCAAGAAAGGCAAAGAGGCCTCCCCGGCGGACGGAGAAGGAAATCCCATCAACAGCAGTAAAGCCTTCATAGGTTTTGACTAGATTTTCAACTTCCCTGATGTTGTCTTTTGATCCATGGAGAAGAGAGTTCCCATGGGAATGAATGTTCAGAAAGTTCATTGTCATTTACTACCTTTCGGAAGAGAGAGGGCCTTCTTGTCCGTATCCTTGCCTTTTTTCTTGCTGACGAGGGAAAGGTTCTTCTGTATCAGACGGAAAAAGGCAAAGATGGAATCATGCCTAATCTTCTTTTCTTCTTTTTTCTGTTTCCGATACTGGAAATAGAACTTCCTCCTGAAACCGGTCGGACTTTGGATAATCTGCCCAGGTTCCTTAATGCCGGTCGCCTCGAGGGTATTTAAAATTCCGTCAATCAGCATTTTCTTATCACTTGGCGTCCTCAAAACGGTATCCAGTAATTCGTTTGCGCTTTTTGCAATAACGACAGAAAGAGTATCAAGCTGGCTTACCGTATCTAGCCGATAAAGGCAGTTAGGATCAAGATGCCAGTTGCAGATATCATGCTGGTTTATGATATCGTTTTTCGGATAGGATTTGACAATATGAGTAATTCTCTCATGCAGAAGCAGAGTTCCCACGATATCAAACTGAGGGACAATATGGATGATCTTAGGCTGGATTCTCCTATGCCCCTCTAAATCATAGGTTTCTCTGACAAGACCAGGTCCATCATCACTATAAATAGAAATAATCCGTTTAGATTCATCTAATGAAAGCATGGAAGAAGCATAGACTGCAAGATTCCCTCCCTTAGAATGTCCAAGGACATAGAAGCGGCAGTCTGGGAAAGACTGCCTTTCCTTTTTCAGAAACTTTTCAGCAGCCACCTGTCCGGGAAGAGAAGGATAGATAGCCAAGGACAGACTCTCTTTCCAGCCGAGGAAGGAATTATCCGTTCCCCGGAAGCAGACGGCCATCGTTTTCTCGTCAAGACGCAAGGATATGGCACCGAACTGGGTGAAATCCTTTTGGGAGAGCTCATAGCCAAAGGCAGTCCTCTTTGAGGAAGAAAAACGGGAAGAATTCACTAGGGCAGCAGCAACGACAAGCTGCTTTTTGCTCCAATCCGGATCATGATAAAGAAGATAGTCAGGACGGAGCCAGCCAAGAAAAGCGCAAAGGGCATCTTTCAAAGAAATCGGAGTAAAATCCAGATTCGGTTTAAGGAAGTTTTCCCAGGGGATATAGGCCAGGCAGGCTAGAACAAGATTATCGGCAACATTAAAAGGGAGCTCCTCAAAAGATGTGTTTCCGTAAGCATAGAGATAATCCCAGATGTTTGGAAAGTCTTTTTCGAGGAAGCTCCGCTCAGCCATGTCTATTTCCGTTTAAGGGTAGGGAAGAGAAGGACGTCACGGATAGAATCGGTCTCAGCAAAGAACCTGCAGAGACGGTCGATTCCGTATCCGATGCCGCCTGCCGGCGGCCTACCGTACTCAAGGGCCTCACAGAAGTCAGTGTCGACTTCGCAGGCTTCATCGTTTCCCTTCTTCTTTTCCTCGACCTGTTCCTCAAAGCGAGCACGCTGGTCGATAGGGTCGTTTAGTTCAGTAAAGGCATTGCACCTCTCATGGGTGGAAATATACCTTTCAAAACGTTGGGTGAAGCGTGGGTCATTGGGATCTTTTTTCGCCAAAGGAGAAATATCCACAGGATGCTGACAGACAAAGGTCGGCTGGACAAGATCGGCTTCGCAGAATTTTTCGAAGAAGGCATTGAGGATATGGCCCCATAAGAAGTGGGGTTCGACTTCGACATTGTACTTCTTGGCTAATTCTTTTGCTTCGTCAAGAGTCTTGACCTGATAAAAGTCAACACCGATTTTTTCCTTGATGGCACCGGCCATGGTGACTTTCTTGAACGGCTTAGAAAGATCGATATCGTATCCAAGCCACTTGAACTGTTCCTTGCCGACGATTTCCTTTCCAAGATAGTGGAAGAGGTCTTCTGTCCTCTGCCTCCTGTCATCAAGGTTTCCGTAGGCCTGATAGGCTTCCCTGGAAGTAAACTCCGGATTGTGGGTGGAATCGACACCTTCGTTACGGAAGTTGCGTCCGATTTCATAGACGCGTTCCCTTCCACCGACAAGAAGACGCTTTAACTCAAGCTCAGTGGCAATACGGAGATAGAAGTCGGAGTCGAGGGCATTGTAATGGGTGACAAACGGCTTAGCGTTAGCGCCGCCTAAAATCGGCTGAAGAATCGGAGTCTCGACTTCGACAAAACCGCGGCTGTCCCTGAAGCGACGGATGCCGGAAACAATCTTCGGACGCCTAAAAGCAATCCGGCGACTGTCCTCGTTGACGATAAGGTCGACATAACGATGACGGCGGCGGTCTTCCGGATCAGTGAGGCCATGGAATTTATCCGGTAAAGGACGGAGAGCCTTGACTAAGTGGGTATACTTCGTTGCCCGGATAGTGATTTCCCCGGTCTTCGTCTTCCTCCTGACGCCATCGACTCCGCAGATGTCGCCTAAATCAGCCCTTTTGAAAAGCTTATAATTCTCTTCACCGACAACATCCTGACGGATATAGGCCTGGATTCTCCCTGTCTTATCCTGCAGGGTGATAAAAGAGGCCTTGCCCCTCTTCCGAAGAAGGACGATACGTCCGGCGATAGAGACATGGCTGTCTTCTTTCACCTCTTCGGGGGCAAGCCCTTCATAGTCCTTTTTTAGCTGTGCAGCAGAAGAGGAAACTTCGAACTTATGTCCGAAGGGGTCAATTCCCCTCTGCCGATAAAGGTCGAGTTTCTCCCGACGGTGCCTTTCCTGGTCATTAAGCTGCTTTTCGTAAGCCTCTTTTTCTTTAGCTTCATTGTTGCTTGGATTTGCCATACTATCTCTGTCCTTTCTTTATAGAAGTAGTTACCTATATATATTTAATATTATAACGACAGAGATAGGGAAAAACTAGATAACGGAAAGCAGGGACGGTCAAGCCCTGCAGTGAGATAGTTTATTTCTCTTCGCCAGGTGGGACCACGGATAGAAAGTCCCGGATAGAATCATCGAAATTGATGACAAAGTAAGTCTTCTTTCCAAACCGGCCATCGACATTTCTGTCTAGATATTCCGTCAGTGCCTTTCGGCCTTCGTCGTTATCGATTTCGTTCGGCCTGACCACATCGAAAACAAGGTTGACAAATTTCTCGGCCGAAACAATACGGAAGTCATGCCTACGGATAGGATAGCGATATTTCTGCAGTGCCTCTTCCACCGCTTTGTGGTATTTGTCGGTTTCCGGATCATGGACCATCACCGGATCCCTATGAATCGTAAGATAGATCCCCCTGTTTTTCTGAACCTCCCGTTCGATATCATCAATCCTTTCATGGCTCTTCCTGACCGGAACAGAGGCATCAACCTCAACATGGATAACCGCGAAGATAACTTTTCCATAGCAATGCCTGGTCAAATCATGGACACCTAAGGCACCTTTATGGGCAAGAATCCTATTGACCATCTTCTCAATCACATCCTTCCCCGGTTCCTCGCCAAGAAGAAGTCCAGTGGCCGCCTTCCTTATGCCAATTCCAGATATGATAATCAAAACGGCAACAGCAAGGGTAAAGAAACAATCGACATTGTATGAAGTAAACCAGGTAACCAAAACCCCGGCGATAACAGTCAAAGTCGAAATGCTGTCGTTCCGTGAATCCTTGGACAGGGCTTTAAGCTGAAGGGAATTAATCCTCTTTCCGAGAGAGTGGTAGAGCCATGACTGGGAGAGCTTTATGATAATCGCTAAGATAAGAATCGATAAGGTGGCAGTCAGCTTTGCCCTATCCTTGCTTCCGTCCGACTTCAAAAAGGTTTTGTCGACTGTCGGCTTTCCTGTATTCCTTAATGTCTTAACAAAATCGATGCCGTCGACAATACTCTGATACGCCATAAGAACACCGAGTGCGATGATGACGCAGGAGATGATTAGGGAAATAATGTATTCCCTTCTTTGATGTCCGAAAGGATGTTCCTTGTCCGCTTTTTTGGCAGACACCTTAAATCCGAAAATCGAGAGGAAGTTATTGCCAAAGTCAGATAAGTTGTTGATAGCATCGGCCAGAATGGATGTCCTTTTCCTAAATACACCGATAATGATTTTCGCCAGGAAGAGGACAAAATTGGTAATCAGTCCGAAAAAGGAACCGACCAGTCCGTATTTTTCCCGTACATCCTCTCTGTCTGTCCTTTTATAATCTTTAACAAAAAGCCGTAATAATAATTTTGTCATCTTAGGCGCTCCGTTCTTCGTCTACCCTAAATAGGATACTTCAATAGAGATACTTTAGAATAGGCTAACTTATCAGCAAAAAGCGGTATTTGGCTAGGTTTTGGATGGAATAAACAGAACGGATAAAGGGGAGCTAAAGTTCCTTGGAAGTTCACACTGAAAACCGCTTAATTTCATACTATAATAATAAACATATGGATACCAAAGCTTTAAACCGCGCTCAGTTCCTTTTAAGGAACCAAGAGCTGCTCACCGCTTATGCAAGGAGGCTGAAGTCCCTCTCCTTCACTCTAGCCCTAAAAGATATCGAGGAGGGAAAGGATGGACTTTCTCCTGAAGAGAGAAGGTCAGATGAAAACGAGGAAAGGATGTATCGTGTTGCCGACCAGTTCAACACCATCCTTCCGCGCAGGGAAGACTCAAGTGCCAGGAAAGATCTGCTCTTAAGCAGCGAAATCTTTACGGAGAGCAATGCCGACGATATTCTTACTATTTTGTCCTACAAAAGGGAGCAGAAGGATATCTTCAATTCTCCCTTTGCTCCAAGGGATCTCTCTATAGCGACAAGGAGGGACGGTTATATCGAATTCCTCGTCCGTCTTCTTTCCTGCTACCGGGTCAAAGCAAGGATAGACTCTATCCAGGAGGGAATACTTGAATACGGAGTAGAGCCGGTGGTCGTCCCAGACAACGAATATCCTCTTTCCGTCCTGGATAAAATATACGATAGGACCGAGGAAGAGAGGCGAAAAGAAATCAACATTTATCTAAATGCAGAAGACGTTGACGAAGACGAGGAAGACGGCTTAAACAAAGCAGCCAAATTAGACATCAAAGCAATCCTTGCTTATTTTGCCAAAATAGAAAAGGAGACAGAAAGAAAATGAACGAAACCAATTTGCCGAACATCGGAACCCCTAGCGAGGCTCTGGAAAAGAGGAAGGAAGGATATAAGCAGTTCCTCGATACTGCAGCCAAATTCAGGACCATTGCCGACTACTATACCGACGAAAAGAACACCGGACAGGATCTAAGCCCGGAATTCACCAAAAACTTCGTCTTCAACAGACAGAAGATTGAGACTTTATCGGATGACGATTTAATCGCATCCCTTGAATCCTATACTCTTCTTGAGCTCAGCTACTTTGATGACGTCAAAGACAATCTTAAGGATTATCATCGCCTGGTCGAGCAGGGACCGGATGAAAGCGCCACGCCTTATGATCAGGCATGCGATTATCTGGCCGTAAGAGATACGTTCACGGATATCGACGATACGTTATATGACGTCTGCCGGGCTAGGATGTTTGACCGTTCCGCAGCCACCAATCAGGGAGACCCGGATTACGATCTTGTCGCTAAACAGGAACAGGAAATAAAGCAATAAGACAAAAGCCAGCTTCTCCTAGAAAAAGAGGCTGGCTTTTCGTTTGCCATAATCATCAATGAGCAGTTTTCCTGTCGTCTCCTTATAGACTAATCTTTCTTTCGACTCTTCTTCTCATATTTTTCATAATCAAACTCTTTGTCCCATTTATAATTGGGATTCTTCCCGATTCTCTTTTTGTACATTTCCCGGCATTGGAGGATGGTGTGTCCATGGTTAGCCATGGACACCTCATCCACTTCCTCGTTGCTCCTGCAGTCGTCCTCCCATCCGCAGTAGGGACAGATGTCGTGGCTGTCGAAGTCCTCGAACGTGTATTTCCCGCAGACAGGACAGGGGTGTGGGCCTCTCTCATATTTTAGAAGCCTGTACTGGTAGTTTGGGTTCTCCTTGATTTTTTGCTGATACTCAACTTTCAGCTCGTTGATGCTCAGGAGATTATCCCCTCCTTTTTTGTCGTGGTCGAGGTACTGGTCAGCATAAAAACACCAACTGCAGTATGGACAGCAGTCCCCTTCTTCACTCGTCTTAAACTTATATTTCCCACATACGGGACAGTCGACATATTCCGGAAGTTTCATCCTTTCTTCTCCTTGTTTTTGTTATTGTTAAAGGCCTTCATCGAACCTATGTTGTAGTATGTAATTACATATCCTCTTTTGTCAATGATAGCATATTCTCCGGTCTTCCGGGAATACTTGTGGGTACTCCCTCTCTTATCGATGAACACGGCCATCTCCGGTCCGAGCTTGTTGGCGAATCTTACCGCTCTTCCCGTATACTGCTCGATTCTCTTCATTCCCTTGCCGTGCTCCCGGAAATGGCGCCTGCCGGTAAATCCGTTGAACTTCTTGGCGTAGGCAAATCCGACCTTCTTCGCATACTTCGTCCCGCCGTAGAGATTCGATCTTCCCTTGCTAGACATGTTTTCTCCTTCTACGGTTCTTATTTATCCATGGTTCAAAGACATAGAATGGGGTGTCTGGAAAAGACTGCCGAACACTCTCGGGAAGAGGGCCGTAAACGACAATCCCCGTCGGGTTCAGCTCTTCGACAATCCGTTCGACAAAGCAATAGATTTCGGCTTCTTTCGCCTTAGAAGCGACAAAGCCGTGCGTCCCTATGGAAACAAGGGTTCTCCGAGGCAAAGCAGAAAAATAGTCGTCATTTATCTCATCCACCCCTTCCCGTACATTAATGATGCCCTTAACCCCATGAGAAAGATAATAGTAAGCAAGAGAAAGGTTATCGTTCCTCTGTGCTTTCTGTTTGATAAGGGGCATATCGGAATGAATAGAGAAGTCCGGAGTGATGATACCCGCCGCCTTTTTGAATATCGGCAGGAATCTGGCCGGATTTTTCCGTACCTTTTCAAATTCTTCATCCGGTTCATAGAAACAAATATAGGTCTTTGAAATATCCCTTTTCGATGTAATCTTGTCCAGAGGAATAATCTCTTTGGGAATCTCTGTAGAAATCATGCAAGAAGGAATAATCGGATACTCTTCCGCATCGGTGAATTCTGCTCCTTCCACCAAGAAGGCTTGAAAGCAATCCCGTATCGGCTTAGTTTTGTCCATTTTTTCTCCTTTCTTCATTTGCAGGCGAAACATAAAGAACGTAATAGAAACTGAACATACAAAGTCTTCATTTCTATCATGTCGGATAGTAGGAGTTAATAATCTTTTAGCCATCGTCTTTTTTCTTTTCTACCATTTTCCTCTCCTCTCATAGTTTTTTTACTTTTGAAATCTTTGGAAAAGCTAAGATTTCTGAAACCATATTATCCTTTTTTCAATCTTTGCTCAACGAGTGCTTCTTGGCGTGTTTTCTACCTCCTTTCCTTTTTCCCGGAAGCAGAATACAATTTCGGATATTTGCGTTCGAAAAAATTTTTTCTGAGAACAAAAAACAGACAAAAAGGGAAAGCCGACTGGCTTTCCCTACGATGCCTGCTTTTCTATTTCCTTGTCGAAAGAATGACTCTTTTTAAATGATTTCCGCTAATGACGTCTTTCCGGATAGGCATCACATTTTCTACCCTTCTTTGGTAATCATAACAGTCAAGCTGACTTAGCCTAAAGGGGATTTCCTTAAGAGAGGAGACGGCAATACCGATTCCTTTCTTAATGACGAAGGAAGAAAGCGCACCGTCCTTCCAGACAATGACCGGTTTCCCGCTCGCCCTATATAGTCCGAACTTATGGGAAGAATTGATCCGAAGGTATCTTCCGAAGTTTCCGCTACAGGTCTTCCCGCTTTTTCCGTCCCAGACAAGTCCGAAGCGTCCGTTAAGAACCGAAACCAGTTCCTCCGGATTGTATTCTCCACAAAAGGTCCCTTTGTAATTCATCTGGTATCCCTTTCCGTAAAGGTTAAATCCGGAAGCGGAAAGGAAGGAGGGAATCTGGGAAAGAAAACTCGATTTGGCTAAGTTCCCGGCAAAGCAGATTAAGGCTTGCTTATGGTAATTCGGTTGATCTGGACAAAGGTAGTCCCAGTAGTCATAGTTGACGCTTTTTACTTTCTTGGAAACATTGAGCTGATGATAAAGGACATCATCCCTTTCCGGCGAGGCGGAAATCCTATAGTCTCCCCTGTCCAGACATGAGGAATCGCTCCAGTTCCTGATCGGATTGCGGAAGCGGACACCGTCCAAGTCATGAAGAAAAAAGACAACCTTCCTTCCCTTGCCCTTGGCATAGGAAACAATCTTGCTGTAGCCTGCAAACTTCACGGCAAAAGGGAAATCAAGGAAAAGATAGTCCCCTTTGCTACACTTCTTTTCTATCGCCTGAAGCAGAGACTTGACGTATCCGCCCAAGGTATCCCTGTTTGAAGCAAAGTACTTAATCTTTTCGTCGTTGAGAACCACGATGTCATCCTTCAATGCCGTAAAACCTAAAGACTCATAGATGGCATGGAGGTCTTCCCGTGACTTATTCAGGGCATTAAAGCCGATATTGGTGACATGAAAATCAGGAATGTAAAAAGCTTTCATCCTATTCTTTATTATTGTCCAGATAGAACTTCTTGCAGTTGTTATAGATTTTCTTTAAAGAGGGGTACCTCTTTAAATATACACTATGATAAAGCCGGTCATAAAGAGCATGGTTGGAAGAATTCGGCTGAATGATTTTTCCTTCCTTGACCCTGCTTTTCACCGCATCCTTAGGAGAAGAAAAGATACCTGCGGAGACAAAGCCAGCCCTTGCACCGCCTAGGGAGCAGGACTCCGGGGTGGGAGAAATATGGCATTCAAGTCCAAAGACGTCGGCGATAATCTGTGCAACAATTTCGTTTGATGATCCTCCGCCAGAGAGAACGATATAGTCCGGCTTGCGATGAGTCTTCTTCCTGATTTCATCGAGTCCCTCTTTCAAGGCAAAGGCAATGCCTTCATAGATGGCGCGGAGAAGATGAAAACGGGTATGGACGGCAGAAAAGCCGACAATAGATCCCTTGGCATTAGGGCGCTTAAGTCCAGGACCCCAATACGGCTGCAGAACAAGGCCATCCGAACCGGCCGGAATCTTATTTACCCTCCTGTCCAGGTAGTCTTCCACCGACCTATTCAGCTCTTTAGCCTTGGAAACATCATTGTCTCCGAAGTTATCCAAATACCAGCGGATCATCCATAATCCACGGTAAATCTGAACCTCCAAATCATAGCCACCTTTATAAGGAGTTATATAGGATGGCAGGAATCGTTCCGGTTCCGCATATTTCGAATCGACAACATCTATCGTGCAGGCAGTCCCTAGGGAAATCGATGCGGTTGTCTTGTCCCTGCATCCGTTTCCGAAGGTCTCACAGGACTTATCGCTTCCACAGGCAAAGACTTTCGTACCCTCCGGGATATGGGATTTACGGGAAAACTCTTCCGTCACCTTGCCGATCAGGGAGGATGGCTTAGTCAGAGGAACAAGGGCGGAATAGGGTATGCCGAAAACGCTCTGCTTCGGATGCCATTTTCCATACCATTTTCCGGTCTTGAAGTTGATTGGATAATGTCCGATCGTGTCGGCGGTCGAGCAGATGAGGTTACCGGTTATCCGGTAATTGAAATAGGCACCGAGAGGAGCATAGTACTTCCTCTTTGCCCAATTGACTTTTTCGTGGCTTTTAACCCAATGCGTGGCTGTACGCTCGGAGTTATAGATGACGGTGTCCTTCCTTCCGATAAGGCGGAAGAGAATCCGTTCATAGAATCTGAGGTTCTTCTCGTGAAGGCGTTCCACCCGCTGGTCAAGCCAAAGGATGCAGGGGCGGATAGGAGACTTGTCCTTATCAAGAAGGACGGCCGTATCCCGGAAAGGGACAACGGTCCTTCCGAGAACGCTCTGCCTAAGATCGTGGTTTTCTCCCTCAAGCTGCCTAGTCGCCTTTGCCAGCCTATCAAGATAAAAATCGGCGTCCTGTTCGGCAAATCCCGAAGAAGGAGAAAGGTAGGGAACATCGTACTTCTGCTTGGAGAAGGCAAGGGTTTCCCCCTTCCGATTTATAATTGAAGCACGGAGAGATTGCGTGCCGACATCAATAACAAGCCTGTTTTCTTTTTCCATAATGTAGACCGCTTCCTTATTGGAAAATTATATCATTCCTTTGCCGTAAATATCTTTTGTTTACCGGACGGTTTCCCTGTTCTTTCTTGCCAACAGGGAAGAAAACGATATAATTCATACTTATGGATTGGTTGAATATCTGCCTTGTTTCCGTTTCCATGGCTACGGATTCAAGGACTGTCTCAGCGACAGACGGACTGCTCGAACCGAAAAGGAAAGCCGGAAAAAGGATACTGATTTCTTTGATCAGGGCATCCTTTCAGTTTCTTAGGCCATTAATCGCCTATTGCATCGGATACCCTTTTCAGGAACAGCTGGAAAAATATGTGCCCTGGATTGGCTTTACCCTTCTCCTTCTTCTTGGGTTGAAATCCATCGTCGAATGGAGGACGGAGAGAAAGAAGGGTGAGGACAGAGCAGAGAAAGAGGAAGAAAAGGAAGAAGGAAAGAAATTGGGGGTAGGGACCCTGCTTTATCAGGGGTTAGCCACATCCATCGATGCCCTTTGTATCGGATTTGTCTATCTTGACCAGACCATTCCGACTGCCCTTCTCATTTTCGGAATCATCGGAACCTGCACCTTTATTCTCTGTCTCCCCTGCCTATTTTTGGGAAAGAAGGTCGGAAAATTCCTCTTTAAATGGGCTGATCTGATTGTCGGAGTCATCTTCATCCTGGCCGGAACAAAGATCCTTTTGGAAAACAGGATTCCGGTCTGGACACAGAGTGTAAGCTTTTTATGCCTTGGACTGATTTGATTTTTTTGCGCTCTGTTACACCCATAAAGTCTAAGCGAGGAGCATTATCCTCCTATTTTTCGTAGAAAAGGATTGAATTTACAAATCGCCGTGATACAATACCCTATGGCTAATTGTGAACTACACCCCGGTAAGGTTACAGTTTGCTTAATGATCATAGAAAGGTACAAATAGAAAATGCAGCGTCAAACTACTATTTACAAGAAGAGCGACGTCGCCAAGAAATGGTACGTCGTTGATGCTTCAAACAAGCCCCTTGGTCGGTTAGCCTCCGAAATCGCGATTATCCTGAGGGGAAAGAATAAGCCTCAGTATACTCCGAATTTCGATTGTGGCGATTTCGTCATCGTCACAAATTGCGCCAAGGTCGCATTAACGGGCAACAAGCTCACCAAGAAGAGGTATTACGACAACAAGTCGCAGACCTATGGTGGACTTCGCGTTCGTTCCGCCAAGGTCAGGAAGGAATCCTATCCCACGGAAATGGTTCGCCGTGCAGTGTGGGGAAGGCTTCCTAAGGGATCTCTCGGCAAGGAAAGGATCGGCAAGTTATTCACTTATGCCGGACCGGAACATGACCGCAGGCACAACAAGCCGATCGAAGTCGAGCTGACTGAGAAGAAGGAGAAGTAAAAACAATGGCTATCGCAAAAACTGAAAAGCTGATTTATGCAGCTGTCGGCCGTCGTAAGTCTTCTGTCGCCCGGGTCTTCTTAACCCCTGGCAAAGGCGAAGTCATCGTCAATGGTCACAAGATCAACGAATACTTCCCGCACGACACGTTAATCAGGGATGCCAGGCAACCGTTCGCGGTCACTGGTACTTCTGACAAGTACGATGTCAAGGCCAACATTGTTGGTGGTGGCTATTCTGGCCAGACCGGCGCACTCCGTTTAGGAATTGCCCGTGCCTTAGTCAAAGCCAACGACACTTACAAGCCGCTTCTTCGCGCCAAGGGACTCATCACTGTTGATTCCCGTGTCGTCGAACGTAAGAAGTACGGTCTCCGTAAGGCCCGTAAGGACAAACAGTTCTCTAAGCGTTAATCCGCTTATTCGACTGCTCATCAGCCAAACTCAAAAAAGAGCCTCCCTTCAACAAGGAGGCTTTTTTGATGCTGTTCTCTTACCCTTTAGCTTCTATTTGGCGTATTTTTCCGTATCCAGACTTGGATAGATAGATGGATTCAGGATACTTCCCTATTGTCGTATCTTTAAGTCGGACTTGTCGTGCAGAAGCAAACCCGTACCCTCAATCTCTCGCTTACCAAAGATAGTTCTCTTTGCAAAGGAACATGCCTTATCCATTTCCTTATGTTCCATGTTAAAACATAGGGAGAGCGGCACAATTAACCATTGTCTCTTCCCTTGCCAAAGAAAATACAAGCGCAGCAAGTTATTTTTTAAGAATAGACAAAGACTGTAAAGTGACAAAGATGACCGTCAGAATAAAAGGGTCAGTTACCTTATTTCTTTTTGCCAGAAAACTTACGGATATAGAAGAGAACGATTCCGAATCCGATTAAAGCCACGAAAATGCTGCCTGGAATCTCATTAACAAGGAAGGAGGAAAATCCATCCCAATACCGACACCTAATTGCAAGAACAACTGCAAGAACAAGTGAAATTGCGATTTCCATTTTTATGCCTCATAATATATCGGATTCTGCGTAACCGCATATCGTCGATGCATCATCCAACTGCTGTTTAGGCCTAGCCCGAAGCAACCATTCTTCGCCGAAAAAGTTAGCGAAACGGAGCCTTGGATATTTCGTTCCAGATGGTCATGGATTGCATAAACATTGAAATTCTGGGACTGATTAGGATATTGAAGGCTAGCATCAAAAGACAAATGAAACTGAACATCGGTATATTTATATTCGGTCTGAACAATTACTTTATTATTAGGTAAATCATAAAGAAATCCAGTTCCATTTGTTCTGTCATCTGCAGCCATGGTTATCTTATCTGACGAAATAGGATGATTCTCGTTCTTCGTCTGCACACTGACATGATTCTTATTTGAGACAGACACTTTGCATATGTCAGTTACATAACCAAAGACCGTGCTATAGACCGGTACCCCCCCCCCATCCGTACAGATACTGAAAGAATCCGTGCCTCTGCAAAATGGCATCTTATCCCATTTGGAAGTTGCATAGAAATGGTATTTTGCTTTCGATACCTCCGAGACGAGCAGATTGATTGTAATGTAGTTGTCTTTGAAATCAGCAGAAGTATCATCAGATAATGTGCTGATGTCGGAAGAGGACGGGTCATCTTCCTGCGGATAGGTAACCGTATAGGCCGATAAACTCTTCGAATTCCGAATTGCATTGACCGTACTCTCATCCATTAACCGAATGTCTTCATCGGAGAAGCCATGTTCCTTAAGATAATCGAGATGATCTATACCTAAAGAACTATAACTCCTTCCAAGTAAAGAACTGCATACGAGCAACGTCGACAATAGCATCTTTAGCCTCCTCGAGTTTGCTATGGCAAACTTTTTATTATAGTAGTCCTTTGTTATTTTGCTGTCAATACGTGGATTTGGGGTATCGAGTCTCCGTATCCATTTAAAGTACAAAGATATATTCATATCTCAGCAATTTACTTCTTTTCCAAACATGCTGATTCTGCCAATAGAAGGGTTCCACAAATGAAAAAGAATATTTTTCGGCAAGGTAGGTTTCTAAAAGACATATGGCTGCCGAATATAAATATTCATTTTGCTCCTAAGACCATTTTTTCTTAAACACAAAGCCGGCCGGCTTAGAGAACAAACGTTTTCCATACCTTGTTGCCATTAATTCTATAAATAAGATATCTATACTCTCGTTTTTCTTTTTGCTAGAATAAGCCTGATACTTAATTAAGGAGTAATCACAATGCGAAAGAAAGTATTCAGCCTAGTTGTTCTAACTGCCCTCTTCCTGTCTGGATGTAAAGGAGGAAAAGAGTCAAACACTAGTAATCCGACTCCTTCGGAAAGCGAACACGTCCCTGTCTCTCCCTCTGAAAAGCCAAGGCCGAGCGAAAGTACAAGCAGTGGAGGAAACCAGAGCCAGTCTTCTGCCTCAGAATCAACATCGACCGACGTTTATTCCGGGTGGTCGAAGGAAATCCGTGAATATCTTAATCTCTATCTTAATGGACAAATCGTTCCTTATGTGAACCTAGGAAAAGCGTCTCTGATTTCCTACGAGAGGATTGCACCTAATTTTGATAACAACTATGATGACTATCATATCGAACTTGACGGAACTGTTGACTACACCGATACGCTGAAGAACAAATTTGCAGCAGATTATACAAGTGCCGGCTATCAGGTCAGTGATGTCGGCACCAAGAAATACGCCAAGAAGGAAGATAGTCATCTTATCGTTACCTTAGAGGCCTCCGATAATGGCGGGGTCGCCCTAAGGAAAATCTATTACGATGAGCCTTATGATAAGAGCAAGTTCGTCTCCTATCCAAGTGAGATTGATTCCGTACTTGACTCTATCTTTGGAACCCATAAGGCGGATATCCCGGTAATCTATCTTGGTACTTCCGCGCCGGATTACAAGGATGGAGGATCCAAACAAGGAAAATCCCTTATTCTTACGGGCCGTAAATGGAACAGTGCGGTTCTTACCGATGCAAAAGATGTCCTAGCCAGCAAAGGCTTCACAACTTCAGACACCGATGAAGACACAGTCAACGGAAGTCTTACCTTCTCCGATGGCTATCAGCTCGTTGTGACTATCGAAAAAATCACTCCATCCGAAAGTAAGATTCCGGCCTATCCGCAAAGGACTATCCTTAGGAAGGAACCTTATAACCCTTCTACGTTCACGGCATGGCCGAGTGATATTGCCGACCTGCTTAGTGACTATTATGGCGGACATACGCTCCCTCTCTTCTATCTAGGAACAGACTCTCCGAGTGTCACTGACACAGATGACGACTCAAGGGAGGAGTTTGATGTGGAAGGCGGAGCATGGGACGACCGGGTCCGGGACAATGCCTTAAACGTTCTTAAAAATGCCGGCTATGCGGAAGACAAAGACGAAGAGGAAAGTAGTGGCTACGATGATATCCTTGTCAGGACAAAGACCGAAGACGGGGATAAACTGAAAATCGTCCTCTATAAAAACAGCGATGGCATCGTTTACGTCGAAGTCCACTGCACTCTAGCCTTCGGTGATCCTACTTCGGTCACGGAATATAGTCAGGATGTCAAGAGTTCCTTTATCAGCAATTGTGGCGGAAGGATTCCTCCGTTTGTCTATCTTGGAAAGAGAAGGACGGTGGACGGACAAGGCGACAACTATGTTGAACTAAAGGGCGGAACCTATAAGGAAACGGCACGCACCAATGCTTTAAATGTCCTTCAGAATCTTAACTATACAGAAGACACAGAAGCAGAAGAAGACTCTTCGGATGACAATGTCCTTGTCAGGGTCTCTCCAAGGGATGAGAAAACATCCACGAAATGGAACTTCACCTTTTATAGTTATGATGACAAAATCTACGGAAAATGGGAACTGATCCAAAGCTATAATCCAAACGATACGTCTACTTCCTATCCTCAGGATGTCCTTGATAACATTGCCAAGAACCTAAACGGAATCGATCTTCCTTATGTCTATCTTGGCACAGGAGTACCTTCTGCAACATGGAATAGCTATTCCTCCGATGTTGTCATCACCGGCGGAAGGTGGGATGACGCCATCGTCACTAAGGCAAAAGAAGCCTATACGGCTAAGGGTTGGACAGAAGTAGCCGGAGCAAAGAGTGATGACGTTTCCTTTATCAGGCACGACAAAGCAAAAGGCTTCTATTATTCCCGAATCTATAAGAATGCCGGGACTCCGATTGTCGATGTCTTCTATCTCCCGTGGAAAACGGAGACTGCCTATTCTTCCGGCATCTCTGCACAGATTAAGAGCTGGTTCTACGACAAGACTGAGGTTCCTTATGTCTACCTTGGCGAGGATAGTCAACTGAGCCTAGGCAGTAAGGACGGAAACGTGACTCTTACCGGCAGTATTCCTAGCCGCACTGCGCTAAAGTACCTCTTCAAGACAGCCTACTCGGAAAAAGGCTGGACGGTCAAGGACCTTATCGCGACAAAGGAAGCCGATGGATATTCGTTCAAGGTCACTCTGGATGAAGTGTACAACTCCGACAGTGTGAAAGTGGCACGCCTCACCTTTGACGCAAAGGCACCTTATAATCCCTCTGAAAAGAACGCGGATTACACCGATGCGGAAAAGAAGACCATCCATGCCGCTTTGAATAACAACGATATTCCTAGGCTCTATCTTGGCGGAAAGAACTATACTCTCGAAACCGGAACGACGATAAGCACCTGGTCCAAGGGAATCACTGTCTATGGTGGCGATTATGATAGCAAAGTCCTCAGCGACAACAAGAAGACGCTGGAAGATAGCGGCTTCACCGTCTATGTTACAAGAGAAGGGGAAAGGAACCACTTTGGCGCTGGCAATACTAGCTTTGCTTCCCTTCAGGGATATAAGCCTCTTGGCTCTTCGGCCGCTGACGGCTATCTCCGTTTCCTCCTTACCAAGGACGAGGACAGCGGAAAGGCTGTTGCCATCTTCTTCTATGATGCCGCGACTGCTTTGGATAATACCGGAACCGGTAAGAACAAGTGGAATGAAAACACGAAGTATGTCGGATATAGGACAAATGGGCTTGGCGGAACGATCCTTCCTTACATTGACTTTGCGACGGACGATGTAGCGAGGACTCAATCCGTTGATGGAGATGAAAATCCTATCGGCATCCAAATCAACGCCACTTACTCCAATGTCGGGGAAGTTTCCCATCAGGCCGTGGCAAGGAACGTCTATAATCAGCTAAAGACTGCTGATCCGACGATTGCCATTACTTCCTACGACTTCTCCTATGATAACTATGGAAGGTCATTAGACTTTGTCGGAACGGCAAAAGACGGAAACAAAATTACCTATCATCTTACCTGTGCAAAGAATTCTGTCATTCTTTCAGCCGTATATTCCGAAGCCTTCAAGGTAGGAGAGGCGACTAGTTGGAGCGAAGACATCCAGAATGCAAGGAAGAAGCAGCTTAATCAGAACCTTGTTCCTTACTTCTCCTTAGGAACCGATAGCATCACTATCGACGACAGCAGGGAAGGAACCTTAGTCCTGAAAGGAAAGACTTGGGATAAGAAAGTCCTTGATCTCTGCTCTGCTGCCTTGGCCAAGGAAACAGGCTGGAACTACTCCGATGACGGAGAAAGCAGGCTTCTTGCCAAGAAGGTAAGGGAAAACGGAACCATCTATCTCCGCTTAGAGAAGAAGGATAATTCTCCCTGCCTCACTATCCGTTACGTAGCAAAGTAGATCCATCGTTTCCATATTCTTCTAAGGGCTGCAGAAACCTAGGTAAACTCTAGGCCTGCAGCCCTTTTTCCGTGAGCCGATTCTGCTTTATCCAAATACGACTAATTTTAATCAAGGACAAGAAGAAAAAAGATTTTCCGGAAAACGAAGAGAGGAGAAAAAACAGGATTGGCTATGCTTTCCGTCTCTGTTGCCGTTTCCTGTCTAGACTTTTTTCACCGATGGATAACCGTTACCCTTCGCTTTTAAGCCGTTTCAAAACATCTGCCAGACAAAAATCCGTTTACATCATACTGACCATTTAAAATCGACTACCGATTATAGGCAAAATAATACAATCATTTTTTCCTGTTTTTTGTCCTCTCCCTTATTTCTTTTTAGAAAATCTGCGAATGTAGTAGAGAACGACTCCGAACAGGATGAAACAAATAAAGAACTGAACGACCTTTTCCGATAGGAATCCTCCAAACCAGTCCCAATAGTTTCCGAAGATAAAGGAAAGAACGACAATCGAAACAAAAATGAGAATTTCCAAATTTTTATGCCTCATAATGAATTGGATTTTTGTTACTAAGTATCTCCAGCGTGTCCTGACGCCTGTATTCAGGCCGAGTCCGAAGCAAGCCCCGTTTGTCGAAAAGGTGAGAGATGGGTTAAACGGAAAAGCAAGTTCACGATGGTCATGGATAGCAAACACATTAAAGTTTTGAGATTGATCAGGATAGTGAAGCATAGCGTCAAAAGGCAAATGGAATTGAAAATCAGATTTCTTATATTCAGTCTGAACGATAGTCATATCATCCAAAAGATCATATCGATAACCTATTCCTGAGGTATTCTGTTCAGAGGCAAGTGTAAGACTTTGGGCGGAAATAATATGTTTTTCGGCATCTACTCTTTTATAAACATGCGATTAGTTTACAACATGTACTGTGCAAGTATCTGCAATATATCCATTGGCTGTCGGAAAAACCGAAGTGACACCATTAGCACAGATACTGAAAGAGTCTTTTCCCCGATTAGGCGGTCTCTTATCCCATTTTGAGGTAGCATAGAAATGGTATTTTCCGTCGGACAGATCAGAAACAATCAGGTTAATGGTTACAGAGTTGTCATAAAAAGTTTCATTCGTATCCAAAGGCCTTGCTTCCGATTTCATTTCTCCATCCTCAGCATTAGGATAATGAACCATATAAAGCTTCACTTCTTTAGCATGTAATAGGGAAGAAATCGTATTCTGATCCATTAAATCAATGTCTTGCCTAGAAAGTCCATAGCTCAGTAACGAGCCCGTGGGTTTAGAAGGCAGAGCGGAACAATGAATGCCTAATAGCGCACTACAAATCAGAATAGACGCTGGCATATTAGCCTCCTCTGATTTTGTTCTGACTAACTTGATATTAGTCTTTCTAACTTTTGCGTCAACACTGTTTGTTTTTCTTACAAATCAGCTCTTCAAAGATATCTGCTTATTTTCAGGAAATCATTTTTGTTTCTTGCACCAGGCATTGAGAAAAGAGCTTTTTTACTGGCACACAAAAAGCCGGCATTTCTTCCGGCTTTTCTTCTGTACTTATCGATTTTCCCGGAAATAGGATAATCCAAGGGATTCCGGAGGTTGGTTTTCCTTTTTCTTTCGCATGGAGTTGATAATCAGAATAACGATAGTAACTAAATATGGAAGCATCTCCAGAACTTCATTCCTACCCTTGAAGGAGGTAATATTCAGCAGGGCAGGAAGATAAGTCCAGGCCCAGAAGAGGAAACCAAAGAGAGGGGCTCCCCAGATAAGATGGACCGGTTTCCAGGAAGCAAAGATGACAAGGGCGACGGCTAGCCAGCCTAATGCCTCAATATTATTATTGGTTGACCAGGAACCAGTAGAGAACTGCCTGACATAAATCCTTCCGCCAAGTCCGGCAAGACCACACCCGATCCTCGTTGCAACATACTTATAGCGAGTGACATTGATGCCGACGGCATCTGCACTAGAAGGAGACTCTCCGACAGCACGCAGATTCAGTCCGACTCTTGTCTTATTAAAGAAGATCATGGCCAAAATGAGAATAAGCAAGGTGATGTAGGTCCTAAATCCGTATCCGAAGAACATCTTTCCAACAACACCAAGGTCCTTAAGGAAAGGAATGCCGGCGTTAAAAACCTTGTTGGCAACAGCTAGTTTCGGCGTATCGCCAAGCCTTACCGAGATGAATTTTCCAAAGCCGACACCGAAGGAGGCAATGGCTAAGCCAAGCACATTCTGGTTGCATTTGAAGGTAACGGCAAAAAGGGAATAGACAAATCCCCTAAGGGCACCGACGGCAAAGGAAGAGAGGATGGCAATCCTAGCAACGATGAACCCATTAGGGTTCTCCCTCTTTCCCTCATACCTGCCTGTCAAGGCAAAGGAAACAACTCCGCTAAGATACCTGATACCAGGAATGCCGAGATTCAGATGACCGACCTTTTCGTTGATGGTTTCTCCGCAGGCGGAGAGAGAAAGGATTGTGCCATAGACAATGGCAACGACAAACCAGGAAACAAACCTATCCATGATTACCTTGCCTCCTTTACGGCAGAGGGAAGAAGTAAACCTTTCGTCAGTCTCTTCTTCCTTCTCTTGGAATGCCCGGGAAGGGCAATCTTAATCTCATAATGGAGGAAGAACGTCGCCCTCATCAAGGCTAGGATAATGGCGAAGATAATAAACTGAGTCGAATATTCGTTTAGATAGGGGGCGGCATATTGGCTGTCGCTTAGGTTCTTCGCTCCGCGTTCAAAGAAGACAAGAAGGGAAGAATAGCCAATCATGGCAAACGGATTGAAATTGCTAAGCCAGCAGACAATAACGGCAGTGAATCCGTATCCGAAATCGGAGATTGTGGATACGGTATGATTGAAATTCGAGACGGAGAGGAAACCAATCAGTCCGCAAAGCAGGCCGGATAAAGCGGCAGTCCGCCGGATGACATGGCGGACATTGATCCCGGTATACCGGGCTGTGGAGAGGGATTCTCCGACAACCGTCCTTTCATAGCCGTGTTTTGTGAACTTGATATAGACGAACCTTAGGACACAGAGAAGAAGGACGAAGATAAGCGGGAAGAAAACATTGCTGTTCAGCAAGGTGTTTTTCATTGCCGTCTGGGGAATCTGATAGAACCAGCCGAAACGGGAAGAAATATTCAACTGGCCGAGAGAAGATTTCGTTCCCCGCCAGATGTTGGTAGCAAGCTGGACAAGAAGCAAGGCAAGATAGTTCCTCCTCAAAGTAAAGAGGGTTTCGTTGGTGTTCCATTTTGCCTTAAAAATAGCCGGAATATATGACCACAGGGCTCCGCCGATTGCGGCAGCAACAGCGGAAATCAGTACAGCCAAGGCATTAGGCATGGTGGAGGGAAGATAAATCCTGCAGGCCGCCGTAAGAAGAGAGCCAATCAGTACCTGACCCTGTCCTCCGATGTTCCAATATCGCCTTTTATAGCAGGGGGCTAAGGCAAGGGCAATCCAGAGAAGGACAATGGCGTTTTTTCCGAATGTCAGAAGTCGGGAGGAAGAAAGGACACCTGCATCCGTTATATAGAAGGTTCCTTCGAAGATATATCGGATGGCAGTGAACGGGTTTTTCCGTCCGACGATAAGAAGAAAGAGAACGGAAAGAATGCAGGCAAGCAAAAGAGGGAAAAAATAGGCTTTCCTTTTGTCGAAGAAGGTAAGTCCGGACCGCTTGGAAACACGGACAATCTTTGTTTTAACCGTATTAGTCATTGTTCTGCTCCTTGTTCTTGCTCATCCTCTTACCGATCATCCTCTTATTGGCAGCCTGAGCCTGGACGATTCCAGTGCACTCCCCGTCGCAGAGGACCCTAATCCGGTCACAGAGAGCAAGAAGGACATCGAGGTCTTCTCCGACATAGATGACGGCAGCGCCTTTCTTTTTCTGCTCATTGAGGATGTTATAGATGGCATAGGAGGTGTTGATGTCTAGTCCCCGGGTTGCATAGGCAGTAAGAAGAAGGCGGGGAGAGGAGGAGATTTCCCGTCCGACAAGAACCTTCTGTACATTCCCGCCGGACAATGTTCTTACCGGAGTCTCCAGCGAGGGAGTAAGAACATTAAGTCCGTTCTTAACCTCAATAGCCGTATGCTTAGGATGGGAGAAATTGATAAACGGGGACTTTCCCTCCTCATAGGATCTAAGCCTCCTGTTTCCCGTCCTTCCGAAGTCTCCGACAAGACCCATTCCTAAGCGGTCTTCCGGAACAAAGGCAAGTGAAACGCCTTTGTGCTTAATCTGTTTTGGAGTCATTCCGAGCAGAGAGTCTTTATTTCCGCCTTTTTCCGTAAACAGAATCTCGCTTCCGTTATCTGCCTTCTGAAGTCCGCATATGGTCTCAAGAAGCACCTTCTGTCCAGAACCGGAGACACCGGCAATTCCCAGAATCTCCCCCGAATAGGCGTCAAAGGAGACATCCTTCAGGCATCGGATTCCGTCTTCTGCCGTACAGGATAAATGAGAGACTTCGAGAACCTTTTCCTTGTCTTTCCCGGGAATAATGTCGCGGTTGATTTCCAACTGCACATGCTCACCGACCATGGCATCGGTCAGAATGTTCTCGTTTGCTTCACTGGTCTTGATCCTATCGACAAGCTTGCCGCGGCGGAGAATCGCAACACGGTCAGATAGTCCAAGGACTTCGTTAAGCTTATGGGTAATGATGATAATCGTTTTTCCGTCCTTCTTCCTTTCACGGAGAATCTCAAATAGACGCTTAGTCTCCTGGGGAGTAAGAACAGCCGTCGGCTCATCAAGAATCAGAGTGTGAACGCCGCGATATAAAAGCTTCCTGATTTCGACAATCTGCTTTTCCGAGACAGACCTTTCATAGACTTTCTTGTCCGGATCAAAATCAAAGCCGTATTTGGAGGCGATTTCCTTTACCTTCCTGTTGATTTTCTTTCGGCTAAGGAAAAAGCGCTCGTTTCGCAGTCCGAGAATGATATTTTCCCCGGCGGTAAAGACATCAATCAGCTTAAAATGCTGATGAACCCTTCCTATGCCAAGGTCAAAGGCATCCTTAGGAGAAGCGATATTGACCATCTTTCCATCGACCTTGATTTCTCCGCTGTCCGGGTAGTAAATACCGGCGAGCCTATTCATTAATGTTGTCTTTCCAGACCCATTTTCTCCTAGCAGAGAAAGAATTTCTCCTTTATCAATAGTGAGAGAAACGTTCTCGTTAGCCAATACTTTTCCAAATCGTTTGCTAATAGAAATCCTCTCGATTGCTGGTACACCCATATGGAATCACCATCCTTTTCTTAAACGTCAAACAGGGAGGGAATCCCTCCCTGTCTGAAAGCTAGTTTCGGTCCAATAACGGATTAGGCAGCATCCTTTGCTGTTTCCGTAATTCCATCAATACGGAGGGCGAAATAGGGTGCGGAACGCTTAACGGATTCTTCGACATAGGTGCTATTTCCCTGTGTTTTGACAGTATCGACAGTGTCGCCCTGATAAATAACCTTTCCCCCCTGAGTCCAATCCTTGTAGGAGAAATCAACCCTATTCTTGGTAACATGGCCATCGGCATCAAGAGTTGCTCCGGAATTATTGGCATTATCCTTAAGGGAGCCAGTAATGGTGAACTTGCTGGTATCAAAGATATGGAGGGATCCGTTCTTAATCTGATTTTCCAATTCTTCTACCTTAGCTTGGGTTCCCTGGGCGACTTTCGGACCAAGGGTTGTGATTCCGACTGCATCGTCGGCATATCCCTTTGCCCAGTCGACGGCGATTTCCTTGCCTTCCCTGAACTGTCCGATGGCATATTCATAGTATTTTTCCCAGTTGTTGGTGGAGGAGGTTAAGGCAGCATGGGGAGCCTTAGATAACCTATCGATGTTGTATCCGACAGAGAAGACTTTCTTGCCCTTGTTGTATTCGGCTTCCACGGCTTCCGGAGCACCGGTAGAGTCGGCATGCTGTCCGATAATGACACAGCCTTTGGACCTAAGATACTTGGCGGCAGTGTTCTCTCCGTCATGGTCATACCAGGAATTGGTATATTTGACTTCCCTGACGACCTTGTCGGATTCGAATCCTTCCTTTACGCCAAGGAAGAAGGCAGTATAGCCGGAAACGACTTCGGCATAGTTGAACGCACCGACATAGCCGATTTTCACATTGCCATTCGCATCCCTGCTTCCGGCTTCAATTTCATTGTTTTCCTTCAGCTCTTTAAGCTTCCTGCCGGCGACAACGCCGGAGACATAACGGGCCTCATAGATATTGGTGAAAGCATTCTTGAAATTGGAAAGACCGGAAATTGCGGCATAGTCGCCAGTATCGGCAACGACGGTAAGATCCGGATTGTCTTTTGCAAAAGCACAGGCAAAATCCTGATGACCATAGGAATTGGTGAAAATCAGCTGAGCGCCGGCTTCCTTAAGTTCTTCGCAGGCGTTAGTGACTTCAGCACCTTCGGGAATGGAATTCTTGTAAATGACAGTCGCACCAAGCTTATCGCAGGCGGCTCTAATGCCGTCGATATGGGCCTTAGAATAGGTTTCAGTCTCGTCACCGACGGAAATCAAGCCGACTTTAAGCGTGCCTGCCGGTTTGGAAGAATTCTTCCCGGTTTCAGAACCATTTCCGTTCTCGTTTCCACCTGCACATCCAGTCCTGGCAAGAACGGAAAGAAGAGACAAAGCGACGAACTTAAGACCTTTTTTCATTTGATTTTCTCCTTTTTCTGGTCTTAATTACCAGGAAAGGAAGGTAAATCTCTTTTTATAAATAAAAAATAAAAAAAAGGAGAGGTTTTGTTTTTTATTCGTAGTGCTGGATTTGCGGTCCACAGCGTAGAGACTTCCCACCAATCTGGGTAATTATACGAATAGAAACAGACGATGACTGTCACCTCTCGGTGACGAAAGCATTATAATGGCATAGGGAAAAGAAATAGAAGACTTTTTTCATTTTCTTTTTGGAAAGCGCTATCAACGCTTCTGACGGATTTCTTTGCCGGGAAACTATCTCCTTCTTCCGGTCTTTCCTGTCTTCGTTCCTTAGTCTAAGAAAAACATTTTCATCCACCCCCTTCTTTTCTTTTGAATGAGAAAACACGATAATAGAAGAGAGATAGATTCAACGTATGAGATTAGATAAGTACCTAAAGGTAAGCCGATTGATCAAGCGAAGAGGGGCTGCCAAAGAATTCATCGACAAAGGCTATGTCAAACTAAACGGAAAAATAGCCAAGCCCTCTAGCGAAGTCAAGGTGGACAATGTCATCGAGATATCTTCCCCCTTAGGAAAGACAGTCCTAGCCAAGATTAAGGAAGTAAGAAGGGTATCGAAAATCGACGATGCCGACCAGAGGTATGAAATCAGGGAGGAAAAAGAATATGGAAACAAGTAAAACGTCCCGTCTTCCCTCAAAGAAGACAAGGTCCATCGTTTATTTTTCCATCATCCTTTTTTCCGCCGTCATTCTTGTCATAAGGGCTGTCCTCTCTGTCTACCAGATTCAGAAAAACCATAGCCTAAAGGAAAAAGAAGCGGCCATCATCGAAAAGTACAAGGATATCGCCCAGCAGAATAACAACATCAAGGATCAAGACTATGCTGATGTCTATTTCGAAGGCAACAACGTCTACATCCCTTACGAGGATGTCATCCTTGAGTATGAGCCTTAATCCTGTTGACTCTATCCAATTATCCCTGTCCAGACTTATTCATGATGATAAAAAATATCTTTTAGCCTTTTCTTCAGGTGGTGATTCTGTCTTTCTCCTCTACCAACTTTATTTTTATTTTGGCAAAGATCTTCCAAAGCACGTCACTCTTGTTTATATCAATTATCATGACTCGTCCTATGTCAAAGAGGAAGAAAGAATATTCTTTTTCTATCTTAAGAAGTTCTCGCTTTCCTTTTTTAAAAAAGATGTCCGGTATCGGAGAAACTATGGGAACTTTGAAGACTGGGCAAGAAGCTACCGCTACTCCTATTTCTCCAGGCTTTGCAAAAAGAACGGCTATGAAGGAGTGATAACGGCCCATCAGAAAAGCGATGTAGCGGAAACCTATGTCCTCCAGGTCTTACGAAACAATCTTCCTCTCTATTACGGACTGAAGGAAGAATCCTTCTACCATGAAAGGAAGATAATCCGTCCTAGGCTTTCTATCAGTAAGCAGTCATTGACAAAAAGGCTCCTCGATGCGGACATTCTTTTCTATGACGACATCACCAATTACAACAGGAAGAAAAAAAGAAACAAAATAAGAAGCGAAAGGACAGAGGAAGACATTGAAAGCAAAGTAAAGCTGGCCGAAAAAAGAAACGAAGAGCTTGCCTCTCTTTACTCTTCGTTCCAACGTCTTCCAAGCCTGATTCCCTACCCTGCTTATCTCTCTCTGAGTGAAGAAGAGAAAAAACGCCTCTGCTTCTATTTGGTAGAAAAGTGTCTCCCCAAGAAGAAATATGCTTCCGGATTAGGCAAGAAAAGGTTCGTATTCCTCAGAAAAGAGGAGACAGGTGTCTTAAAACTGACCGCAGAAATCTATCTTTACCGGTGGAAGGAAGGCTTCTTCCTCCACAAGGATTTAAATAAGATTTCCTACGAATACACTTATAAGGAACGGAAAGAGTATAAGAATCCGTACTTTCAGATTGATTTAAAAGATCCTTCCCTTTTTAACAGGAAATCCCTGCCTGTCACCATCCGGAATTACAAAAAGAACGACAGGCTTGGAACGGACTTAATGGAAAAAGATGTCTATCGTTTTCTAAGAAAACAGGGTGTTCCAGCCTTTCTGATCCCGGTTTATCCCGTTTTCCTTCAAAACGGGAAAATTCAATGTGTTCCCTTCTACAAAGACATCAAAGGGAAGAAAGTCCCGCTTCGGCTATTCATCCTTTGATTTTCTGCCATTTAAGCCGGTTAAGGCCTTTTTCTTAAGCTTTGTCTCTATCTGGGGAAATGATTTCCCCGATTTCCAAAAAGGATAAAAGGTTCCTAGGATACAGAAGAAATAAATCTTCTTGTTTTTTCTGTTTCCAAGAAACTCATTTTAGAATAAAATGATACAGAAAGATGAGGCATATACTAATGGCAGAACGTGATTGGAAAAATATTTATCAGACATGGCTAAAGAAGGTCAAGGATGTCGACCTGTCCAAGGAATTGAAAAACAGGACCGAGGCGGAAAGGTTAGATGCCTTCTACCGCGACCTTGAGTTTGGCACCGGCGGCCTAAGAGGAGTCATCGGCGCCGGCACAAACCGCAGGAACGTCTATACCGTCGGAAAGGCAAGCCAAGGACTTGCAAACTATATCCTGCGTCATTATCCGGAAGGCAGGAGAGCCATTGCCATCTCCCGCGACAGCCGGTTAAAGAGTGACGTTTTCGCTAAGACAGCAGCCTGCGTCTTTGCGGCAAACGGCATCAAAGTTTTCCTTTATCCGCAGATTTCCCCTGTCCCTACCCTATCCTTTGCCACCCGTTATCTCCATTGCCAGGCGGGCGTCATGGTTACGGCAAGCCATAACCCTTCCAAGTACAACGGATATAAGGTATACGGCCAGGATGGATGCCAGATTACGACCGAGGCAGCCGAGGAAGTCTTATCCGAGATTGAATCCATCGATGTCTTTAAGGACATCAAGCTGATTTCCTATGACGAAGGGTTCGAAAAGAACCTGATTTCCTATATTCCGCCTAAGGTCCTCACTGCCTTCATTAAAGAAGTCAAGGAACAGTCCCTGTTAGGAGAAGAGAAGATCGATAAGAACGTGGCCATTGTCTATACTCCCTTAAACGGGACCGGTCTCATTCCTGTTACCCGTACGTTGGAGGAATCCGGGTATACCAATATCACCGTCGTCAAGGAACAGCAGTTCCCGAACGGATACTTCCCGACCTGTCCTTTCCCGAATCCGGAAATCAAGCAGGCCATGTCCTTAGGAAGGGACTATGCCAAGGAACATAAGGCAGATCTTCTTCTCGCCACAGATCCAGACTGTGACCGTGTCGGTATCGCCGTCCTTAACTCAAAGGGCGAATACCAGTTACTAAGCGGAAACCAGACAGGAAGGCTGCTTTTCAACTATATCTGTGAACGCCGCAGGGCCTTAGGGCTTAGGCCGAAGGATCCGATCCTTGTCAAGACGATTGTCACAAGTGACAGGGTAGAAAAGATTGCCCATCACTATGGAGTGCAGACCATCAATGTCCTCACCGGATTCAAGTACATCGGTGAACAGATCGGCTTATTAGAGAAGAAGCATGAGGAAAGCCGTTATATCTTCGGCTTTGAGGAATCCTACGGCTGCCTGACCGGAACCTATGTCCGGGATAAGGATGCCGTAGACGGAGCCTTTAGGATCTGTGAAAGGTTCGCCTACTATAAGTCCAAGGGAATCTCCCTCTTAGATAAACTCGAGGAACTTTATCAGACTTACGGCTACACAAATAACTCTCTCCATAACTACGAGTTCGATGGTGCCTCCGGCTTTGCCAAGAGGCAGGAAATCAGGAAGAACTTCCGTAAAGGAATCCAGGAAATCGGCGGAAAGAAGGTTCTTAAGATCCTTGACTATCTGCCTGGGCTTGACGGACTGCCAAAGAGCGATGTCCTGAAGTTTATCAGGCAGGACGGTTCTTCCGTCATCGTCCGTCCTTCGGGAACGGAGCCGAAGCTGAAGGCCTATGTCGAGGTCACCTCCACAAGTAGGGAGAAAGCAAAGGAAGAAGATAAGATTATTGCAGACGACTTGATGAAATTCTTCCGTTAATCAAAAAAAGCAACTTCTTATTCACGGAATAGATATGGAGGAAAAGACACCCTTTGATCCTTAGGGTGTCTTTTTTCGTCAGTCTTCTAAAGTGCTTCGACAGGCCCTGATCTCCATGGCAATGATAAAATAGTCAGGAAAAGAGAAAAAACAAAATGAAACTGAACGGGTTCAAGAATGCAAACATTTACCTTCAGGACAGGGGAATAAAGAAAGCATGTCTTTCCATTAACGGAGAGAGAATTTCTTCTCTTTCTTCTTATCTAAAAGAAGAAGATGAGGGATATCTTTCCCTTCCGGATTCCCTCTTTGTGGTCCCTGGCTTTATCGACGAACATGTCCACGGGGCCAGGAATGCGGATGCAAGGGACGGCAAGGAAGAATCCTTGAAAACCATTGCCGATGCCGAGGCAAAAGAAGGAACCACTAGCTTCAATTTCACGACAAGGACAAGGGATAAGACTCACATCGTCTCTGCTTTGAAGGCTATCTCCAGCTATAGGGACAACCAGACAGGAAGAAGCAGAGCAAGGGGAGTACATCTCGAAGGGCCGTTTATTTCTCCTGCCTATTGCGGAGCACAGAATAAGGAAGACATTGTTCCCTTGGATGTGAAACTACTTGATGAATATAATGCCTTAACAAATTATCGCATCAAGGAAGTCACCTTCTCCTATGATCCAAGACATAAGGATTTCCTAACGTATAGGAAAGAGCACAGAATCGCCCCTGCCTTAGGGCATAGCGATAATACCTGTGCCTTGGCAAGGGAGGCCATCGGAGAAGGAGTGACAATCGGCACCCATACCTTTAACGCAAGGAGAGGAATCGGACATCGGGAAAGGGGAACGGCAGGGGCACTTAGGATTTCCGACTCCGTATCCTGTGAACTGATCTGTGACTTCCACCATGTCTGCAAGGAATGCATAGAAAGGATGTTCCGCTGCAAAGGAAAAGACCGGATCACTTTGATTACCGATTCGAGGGAAGCAAAGGACAGGGAAGACGGTGTTTATCATCTTGGTGGACAGAAGGTCTATGTCAAAGACGGGGCGGCAAGACTTGAAAGCGGAAAGCTTGCCGGTTCTCTCCTGAATAGGAACGTAGCCATCCGAAATAGGAAGAACCTTCTCTCCCTTTCTAGGGAGGAAGCGGTTGACAGGGCAAGCAGGAATCCAGCGAAAAACAGGGGTCTGTACAATAAAATCGGGTCAATCAAGGAAGGAAAGATGGCGGATTTTGCCATTGTCGACAAGGATAGGAATGTCTATAGGACAATCGTCTCCGGAAAGATTGTCTACTGGAAGGAAGGAAATAGCCTATGAATCTGATTGTCAGGAAGAATGATGACGAAATTGCAAAAATAGTCGCATCGGATATTCTTCATCTTGTAAAAGAGAAGCCAAATGCCGTTCTTGGCCTTGCCACTGGCTCAAGCCCGATCAAGACCTACGGACAGATGGTCGAAAGGGCGAAAAGAGAAAGCATCGATTTCTCCTCCGTGATTACCTTTAACCTCGATGAGTACCTGAATAATCCGGATGATAAAAAGTCCTATCGCTGCTTTATGGACTCCCATCTCTTTGACCTAATCAATATCAAAAAAGAAAATACCCATTTTCCTTCGCTGGAAACAATCCATAGCTATGACGAAGAGATTAGAAAAGACGGAGGAATCGATCTTCAGCTTTTAGGCATCGGCGCAGACGGACATATCGGGTTCAACGAGCCAGGCACTCCTTTTGACTCGTTAACCCACATAGCAACTTTGACGGAAAGAACGATTCAGGACAATTCCCGTTTCTTCTCTTCGGTCAAAGAGGTCCCGACTAGAGCCGTCACTAGGGGGAGGAAGACAATCAGGCAGGCGAAAAAAATCATCCTGATTGCAACAGGAAAGAACAAAGCCTTAGCCATCGGGAAAACATTTGAAAAAGTGGATATCTCCACCCCGGCTTCAATCCTAAACCATCACAGCAACTGTACCGTCTTTTGCGATGAGGAGGCAGCAAGCCTCATCAAACATGGACAGTCCTTGAAGACAAATGGGAAGATATAGTGCGTCCTTCTTTGTTCTCAATGGCACAAAAAGAAGTCTTTTTAATCCTAAAGCCGCGCAATTCCATTGTTCCCCATGGAAGAGATTCTCTCCTTATTCTCTCGTTTATTAAATTATTCTCTCGTTTTTCTCACTATTCTCACGTGAGATTGTGAGAGATTATCATTTCTTGAAAATATAAAACCGTTTTCCTTTTGTCTTTCTTCCATTGGAACGGATTAGATTGGCTTGCACTAAATCAGATAAAATCTTGGCAGTGGAGGTGGCTTTCCTTCCGATTAAGGAAGACAGATCTTTCCTTGTTCCGCCTTCCGCATGATCGGCAAGATAGGAAACAATTTTCAGCTTTTCTTTTTTGTGCACCAAATCCACGGGAAGTTGAATGAGGTTCAGATTAAGCACAGTTCTCTCAGGATTCAGTTCGGTCTTTAAGTCAGGCCGAGCAAAATTATAGGACTGGAAAACCTGGAAAATGCTTGGAATACCACTTCCTGCTCTATCCGAAACCTGAAGTAATCGAAAATAGTTCCTGACATTTTTATTTAATGGGTTACTGATTCCTCCTTTCAGGGCCTGCTCAAGGCCAACGGAGATTGTGCCCGAATTAGTAATGGATATCTTTTCCTGTTCTTTTCTCACTAGAATTCCAGGAGACGAAGTAAAATCACAGTTGGAAATAGCGTTGACTATGCCTTCGATAACGGAACGTCTTATATCATTTCCATTCAAGTTAATCCTTCCATCAGTCCGAAAAGGATTTGGCAAGCCTTTTGTTGCTTCTTCACTAGCAATCTTGAAGAAGTTATACAGATTTGCGTTCCAATTCAAATCATCCGATGTCCTACGTTTATCCCACCGAGTCTGTCTCGTCCTGTTTTCCTGATAATCAAGAAAGTAATTCGGAAACAGCTGAATAATGTCACTATATATTCCAAAAAACAGTACACCGCCGTTTCTAAGAATTTCTTCCCCGTCGACAGTAGTCAATGCACCGATTCTAACCAAGAAATCGTGGTTACTTAGCCTTTGATAAATATTATTCGGAGCAGCAAGGTTCATCCTCTGACGAAAACTAGTTAGCGAATCTAAGTCGATTCCGTTTTCGCCAATATTAAGATGGTTTGGAAGAAAATCAATTCCCACCCCCTTCTTTTCTAGTAAGCAATGAGCAATATCATCCTCGGACATCAAATAGTCTCCTTCTCCGACTCGGATATAAGATTTTGACAAATTCCCATCAATATAAACCGGCTTTGCTTGAATTGGTGCCTTTCTTACCGTCAGGCAAATTATTTTCTTTCCGCCAACATCGATGATTTGGATATCTTGGTCGGAAAGGCCGCAATAACTCACTTTATTTTTCGAATGAAGTGCAGAAATCAATGTCTTCTTTTGCTCGGTAGGGTTAGAAACTCCAACAATTTCGTTCTTCTTTCCTTCCTTGATTCCTAAGTAAATCGTACCTCCATCCGAATTGGAAAAGGAAGAATAGGTTTCATAGAGACTATCCGGAACTCGCTTTGTTGCTTCCTTTAATTCGACATGCGAATCTTCTTTTAGATTCTGAAGACACTTTTCACTTAATATCATGATTCTTCCCTCATACTGATTGTAGCCAATTATTTGCCGTTTTCAATATTTTTCTCTCGTTTATTAAATTATTCTCTCGTTTTTCTCATTATTCTCACGCAAGATTGTGAGAGATTGCGAGAGATTCCGACTTTGTAAGATTAAATCTTTACCTAACTGACATCAAAAAAATAAGAATACGGTCTCAGGACCAGGGATAATTTAATTGCCTTTTTCTCTCTTAGCCTAACTAGGCCACAAAAATTACTTTAGATACGGCCGATTGACTCCGTATAATTTTTGGAAGGAAATACCCTAAAGCTGTGTTAAATAGCCAAAGCAATCGTTTTCTATTCGATCAGACCAATCGGAAGAGTATAAACGTTTGCATTAATCGGTCTGATTTTATCCGTACAATCTATAATAAATCCGGTTTTAATCGGAAGATGATACTTAGAAAGGACTTTGAAATTCTTGTTCGGCTTTGTTGGATTAATCCCTTTCTTTATCTCGATTGGATAGATTTCACCATTCCTCTCATAGAGAACATCAATCTCCTTTTGATCAATGTCGCGATAATAATAAAGAGTCTGGCGATAGTCTTTTCCTTGAAAAAGGAAGCTTTTTATCCTTTCGGATACAACGAAAGTTTCAAAAAAAGCTCCTGCCATGGCACACTGTTCAAGCCTTTCCGGACTTGGCCAGCCGCACAAAAAGGCGGCAAGGCCGGTATCCATAAAATACCTTTTGGGGGCCTTAATAATCCGATTGGAGACATTTTTCCTAAATGGATGAAGGAAAGCGATGATTCCGGAAGTTTCCAGAATAGATAGCCAACGTTTGACTGTTTTCACATCGATACCGACCGAAGAGGAAAGGTCATCGTATCTGACTTCCTGTCCTGTGCGGAAAGCGACATATTTCCTAAAGACCCGAAAGGTCGTTTCGTTATCAGCAGAAAGAAGTTTTCTCACATCTTTTTCTAAATAAGTATTGAGATAAGATTTAAAGTAGTCCTCTCGGGAAACATTGCCACAGACAACATCCGGCCTTCCACCAACAAAAATCTGGTGAAAGATTTCTTTGCGGTCAAACGCTTTTCTTCCCTGCGCCTCTTTTTTCCGTAGAAGGCTTAAATCTGGTACGAAGGCAGTCCCTTCCCATCCTTCTTTCTCAGCCAAAGACATTGAACTGAGCTCAACAACCCCAATCCGTCCAGCAAGAGATTCGGAAACTCCTTGCTGAAGGGAAAACTGATTGGACCCAGTAAGGACATACATCAGTGAAGAAGATTTTCCTTCTTTAAGCCATTTTAATTTTGCTTTGTCGATCTCTGATTTAATTGCGCTCAACAGATTTGGCGCCTTTTGTATTTCATCAATTGAAATAGGCCATGGATGGCTCTCTAAGAAGAGCTTAGGATTGTACAAGGCAAGGCTAAGTTCATCCCTATCATCCAATGAGACAGAAGAGAACTTACCATCAAAGGCAAAGTGGACTAGTGTGGATTTACCACACTGCCGGGGGCCGTAGATTACAAGACCCGGAAATTCTTTTCCAAGACGTTCAAGTGTCAATTCAGCTGTTCTTTTAATATACATTCCGATGAAAATGGGAGTAGACTCCCTGTTTCATCGCTATTATATCAAATGACAAGGGAAAAATCATTTACTTTCGATTAAAATGGGAGTAGACTCCCTGTTTCATCGCTGTTTCTTAATTAAAACTAGACATTTGTTTTTTAATTGAACAACATCGGCAACTTGTGCAAAGGAAAGAAATCAAATAAAATGGGGACATGCTAAAAATCGGGGTTATCGAAGACGAGGAGGTCTACCTAAACAGACTCGTCGCTTATCTTGAACAGTTTCAGAAAGAGGAAAACATTAAGTTTCAGGTAGAATCATTTTCTTCTGCCTCTGCCTTTCTTCGCTCTCAGCAGGATTTCCGTCTTCTTTTTATCGATATCGTTCTAAAGGATTCTATCGACGGAAGGACTCTGGCCCGTCAGATCCGAGAAAAAGATCAGAAAGTCATTATCATTTTCACAACAACCAGGGTCAAATATGCGGTCAACGGATATGAAGTCGATGCCCTTGGATACCTAGTCAAACCGATTTCCTACTTCACTTTCCGGCATATCCTAAGGAAAGCAATAGGAAAAAGGAAAGAGGATAAATCAGTCTACATTTCCTGCCAAAGCAAAGATAGCTATTGTAAGATTGACAGTGCAGAGATTTACTATATTGAAATCAAAGGTCACACCCTAACCCTCCATACTACGCATGGAAATTACTCCAGGAAAGGAACGATTTCCAATAGGTATAATCTGCTTTCTCCGGTTCATTTTGAATTATGCAACCAATGTTTTCTCGTGAACAGGAAGTATGTTTATGGCGTAACTGGGTCACTAGTCAAAGTAGGAAACGAAAGGCTCAGCATCTCAAGACCGAAGAGAAAGCAATTTCTTGAGGCCTTGACAAAATATTGCGGGGACTGACGATGGAACTTCTTCTTTCTGTCCTTACCTTCTTTTCCCGGTTCCATGTGGAACTTTGGATTTATACTTCCCTGTTTATCTTTACCTGCAAAAGAAGAAACCTATTTCCTCTCCGGTACCTCCTGGCTACCGTATTCTTCATCGCCCTTCCTTATATCAGGACACCAAAAGGAGAAACCATCTATTACTATTCCTATCTGAAAATCGGCGAATGGGTTAACTTCAGCTGGCTTATCTTTTATCTTCTAGACAGGCTCCTTCTTTTCTTCCTCTTTAAACTGAGCTTTAAAGAGGTCCTTTTCTATGGATCAAGCATTTATACAAGGCAGCATCTGCTCAAGCGGCTGATTTTGCTTTTCTGCAAAATCTGTTCTTTCTCCTATTCATCATTGGCTTATAAGCTTGTCTGTCTCTTCTTTTTGATTCTTCTTTTCTTTGTCTATCACTTTGTCTTTGTCCAGCGAATCAAAGAAGGGGAACATATCAACTCCAATAATATTGTCAGGATATCCATTTCGGTCATCACAGTTTTTCTCTATTGCTTTCTCTCCTCTTATGATGATAAGTATTCACAAGGAAACATTTCCCTGAGAATATCGACAACCCTGACGGATATCCTGATCCTAACCCTTCTTTTCGGTCTTTTTGAGCAGTCAAAGGCAAAACGGGAAAAGAAGGAAAGGAAGCGTAGGCTGCACGAAAAGCAGGAGGATAGGATCCTATCCAAGAAAAACATTGATAGGATCAACCGGAAAACACATGACTTAAAGCATCAGATAGATGCCCTAAGGGAAAGGAGTCCATCGAAAAGAAGCGAGAGACTCGAGAAAAGGGAAGAAGATATTTCCATCTATGACAATGTCGCACAGACTGGAAACGAAGTCCTGAATATTGTCCTGACGAAGAAGTCGCTCTACTGCCAGAAACATGGCATCCAGCTCAACTATAATTTCGATAATTGCGACATTTCTTTCATCGACGATGTCGACCTTTACACGATTTTCGGTAATATCATCGATAACGCCACGGAAGCCCTTCTGAAGGTTAAAGAGAAAGAAAAACGGATCATTTTCCTCGACAGGAAAAAGAAGAATGGTTTCTTCTTCCTTCAGGAAGAGAACTATTTCTCCGGTCCAATCACAAGGAAGGACGGGTATCCACAGACTTCAAAGAATGACACCGATTATCACGGAATAGGAATAAAAAGTATTGACTATCTTGTCAGAAAATACAATGGAAACAGGCAGATAGATATTAAAGGCCAAAGGTTTTCCCTTTCTCTGATTATCCCCTTCCCCATGAAAGAGGAAAGGAAAGAAAAAGAAACAGAATAAGTCCGCCAAAAGACAGCTTAGGCTTATTATCTTTCAAATGTAAGAGCTTCCTGATAATTTGATAGCGTTTTCAGGAGGACAAAATGAAAACTTCAAAAATCGTAGGGAGTGTCTGCTGGTACCTAGGAAGGGCTGCCATTGCAAGTGCACTCATTGTCGGAAACGTCGTAGCAAATGACTATCATTCCATCATTTCCATCACTCTTAAGCAGGCGGAAAGTAAGATAGTCAACAATGATGATGCCGATAAGACAGACTCCACTTACTTCAAGCAGACCTACTCATCGGACGAGGAGCGTGAAGCAAAGGGAAAGGAACTCTGTGAAGAGGCCGAAAAGGAAGGTATCGTCCTATTAAAGAACGAGGAGAACACCCTTCCGCTGAAAAATGTAAAGAAGGTCTCCCTTTTCGGTAGGTCGTCTGCCAATCCAGTCTATGGAGGAACAGGATCAGGAAGCATCAATACGGCAAGGGCAGTCACGGCCAAGGCCGGATTTGAGAACGCTGGATTCGAGGTCAACCCCACCCTTTGGAACTTCTACAGCGATTTTGTCGCCCAGAAGAAATACCTTCGCACCTCCGCCGCTATCGAGGGGAATGCAGGCGTCCAGTATAAAGTGAACGAGGCACCTCAGTCCGAATACACAGACACAGTCAAGGCTAGCTACAAGGACTATTCCGATGCTGCCATCGTCTTTATCGGACGGAGCGGAGGAGAAGGAAGCGACCTTTCCTTCTCGACCGATGAGAACGAAAACGGCTATCTCGCTTTAAGTCAGAACGAAGCAGATAGGCTAGAATCAATCCAGAACGACTCATCTTTTGATAAAATCATTATTGTTGTCAATTCGTCTAACTCCATGGAACTTGGATGGAGGGAGAACTACAGCAAAATCAAAGGTGCCATCTGGGTAGGCTCTGTCGGCACGACAGGAAGGAATGCCGTCGCCAAGGTTCTCTCCGGTGCCTATAATCCCTCCGGACGTCTTGTCGATACTTATGCCAGCAATTCCAAATCGGCACCTGCAGCCCAGAACTTTGGTAATTTCGAATATACCAACTCCAGTGAGCTTTCTGACCTGAACGAGCCTTACTTTACTTCCACCCAGTATACGGGGAAGAACTATATTGTCTATCAGGAAGGAATCTATGTCGGTTATCGCTACTATGAAACGCGATATGAGGATGCTGTCCTTGGACAGGGGAATGCAGGAGACTATAAATATACTGATGAAGTCGTCTATCCCTTCGGATATGGTTTAAGCTATACGACTTTCGAGTACAGTGATTATTCGGTCACTAACAAGGACGGAATCTATACTGTCTCGGTTTCCGTCAAGAACACAGGAGACGTTGAAGGAAAGACACCGATTCAAGTCTATAGGCAAAGTCCGTATACGGAATACGATAAGAAACAAGGAATTGAGAAAAGTGCCATCGAACTTGTCGGCTATACAAAGTCAGACAGCCTGAAACCTGGAGAAAAGAAAACCTATCAAATCGAAGTCGATGAAGAATCGTTCCGTACCTACGATGCAAAGGGAGAAAGAACTTATATCCAGGATGGCGGAGATTACTACCTTGCAGTCGGCGAAAACGCCCATGATGCCTTAAATAACATTCTGGCCGAGAAAGGTAAGACAACAAGTGATGGAAGGACCGAAAAAGGAAATAAGAACCTGGTTGCCAAATATACATTAGCCCAGGATTTCAAGAAGTTCAGCAAAGACAGTGACACCGGAAACGAAATCACCAACCAGTTCGATGCAACCGATGTTGACTACTACTTCAGCGACGTGAAATATCTCAGCCGTAACGACTGGACTTCTACCTTCCCTAAACCTGTCTCTCTTACGGCAACGGACAAACTTAAGGAAGACTTGCGGAAGACAGGCAAGGATCAGGTAGAGGCAACGGATGAAAGTGAGTACACAAGGCCGACCTTTGGGGCAAAGAATGATGTTACCCTTATCACCAGGAAGGGAACCGACTTCAACGATCAGAACTGGGAAAGTGTCCTTGATAACAGGACAAAAGAGGAAGCAATCAATCTTGTTACCTTAGGCGGATATAAGACCCAGCCTGTCGAAAGCATTGCCTATCCGGGAACGACGGACAAAGACGGCCCTCAGGGAATCTCCTCCACCCTTGTCGGAGGAACAAAGAAATCCGGTATGGCCTATACTTCCGAAGTCGTCCTTGCTTCCACTTTCAATGATGAATTAGTCCAGCGGATTGGCGAAGCCATCGGAGAAGACGGACTTGCCCTTGGCGTCACCGGCTGGTACGGACCGGCTAGGAACCTCCACCGCACTCCTTTCACCGGACGTTCCTTTGAATACTTCAGCGAAGATCCTTATCTCTCTGGTAGGATGGCATCTGCCGAAATCAAGGGAGCAAAGAGCAAGGGAAGGATTACCTATGCTAAGCACCTTGCCTTAAACGACCAGGATACAAACCGGAAAGGCTTAGCCACCTTTGCCAACGAACAGACCGTCCGTGAAATCTATCTGAAACCTTTCGAATTAGCCTTCAAGGTCGGAGGGACGAATGCCTACAGGGAATCCCACAACCGGTTAGGCGCTACCTGGGTAGGTGGTTCTTCTAACCTCCTTATCAACGTCTTAAGAACAGAATGGGGCTTCAACGGATTCGTTCTCACTGATTATGTCGGAACTCCTGTCTACCAGTCCGCCCTTCAGGCCGTCTTAAACGGAGATGATAGGAGGCTCTGCACAAAAGCGACCGCCGATGATATCTCCCAGTATAAAGACAACGCCTATGTCAGGACGAAGGTAAGAGAAGCCTGCCACCGGATTCTCTACACTGTGGTCAACACTGCCGCTAGGAACGGAATCACCAAGAACACCAAAGTCATCTCCGTCACTCCTCCGTGGAGATATTGGCTGATTACCTTAGATGTCGTTGTCGGTGCGTTGATTGTCGGCGGTGCCGGATTTGTCACCTATTGGTTCTATTTCCGTAAGCCGAAGAAAGAAACTAAAGAAGAAAAAGCAGAATAAGCAGAGCAGATAACTAGAAAGAAAAAGCAACCCTTTATAACAAATGAGGGGTTGCTTTTTTCTTATCTAAAATAGAAAATAGTTATTACTATATAAGATGCCTTGAAGTATAAGACTATTAGATATCGTTTTTATTTGTTTCTTCGATAACGTGCCAATATCCAGCTTTTCTTGATCCAATACGCTCGATGTATTGTTTCTTTTTCAGTGCAGCAATACAGTTATCAATAGATGTTTTGCTTAGATTGCAGAGGACTTCTAGCTGTGGCTTAGTGACATTTGGATTGTTGCGGATTTCAGCAAGGACTTTGATTTCCGAGTTATTCAGCGATTTATCACCCACTTTATCACCCACTTTATCACCCACTTTATTACCCACTTTATCACCCACCTCATTGATTCGATTAAATGGGATAGTGACAAGAATGTTGCTATTTGTAACCTTGATTGAACTCTTTCCGCACTTAGAAATTATCGTAGGAACACCACGGCCTGTTTTTTCACTTATGTGCAGTTGCAAAAACATTTCCGATAGATATTCATTCACGGGAACAGAATGACCTTCATAAAAGCCACTCATCGTTTGAAGCGGTGCAAGGCTACCTCTAGAAAGAATCTCAATCCGGTCATTAAAGAAAGTAATCATTGGTTCGTTTAAATCAACCCATTTATTGTGTAAGAACGCATTAATAATTGCTTCTCGATAAGCATCAAAATCGAATAGCCTTACTTCTTTTCTTTCCCTGATTCGGTTTCTTTCATCCGCCTGTGGAATATTTAGCGCATCTCCGTAATTTAAAACCTCATTAAGAGAAAAAAGCAGACATTTATAGCCGAATTCTTTAACAGAGTAAAGCTTAGAGGCTTTATTTTTGCCGTTAAAAATAGCGACACGGATCGGCACATGCGAATTGTCGGATAGCAATTGGGCCATGATATTAAATTTGTTGTCTTTCGTGAGCAGATGAAGGTTTTTCCTATATGTTTTTTCATTCAAAATTATATTTTTTGTTGCATAATAAGTCTTCAGTTGATTAAAGGTTAAGTCCTGATACTCACTTTCCTTAGAGTTGATGGTTTCAATTCCGAACGTTAAAGCAGAGAACAGATATGCTTCTCTTTCTGGATATTTGCGGATATTCTCTTTACTCGATCCAATTCTGATATAACGGATATCACGAAAAGCCGTAGGGACAATTTTTGCAGCTGGTATTGCTAGTAAGACAATTCTTTTCCCTTCAATCGTCTCTTCCTGAAAATAAAATCCAACACTAGGATTAAGATTTCTGGCCAAATAGTGTTGCAGCGGTTCATTGCCGACATCAATATTTGGATTAAATCTTGTTCCAACGATTTTGTGATTTTTATCATTGATTCCCCAGATAAAGTAAGCGTTATTTCTTCCTAAAATAGCCGCACTATTTGATAAAGCAGAAATATATTCGCCCAACTGGTCTTTTTCAAACCAGTTTTCTTTAAATTCAAACCATTCGCGTTCCGTATCATAGGACAAACATTCATTAATAATTTCTTTTACTTTATTCATCCTATCACCCACCTGTTTTTATATTAAGTTTAGAGGAATATAGGTTTTAATTCAAGGCCAGGGATATAATTTGCACGTTTAAAATTTCAGACTTCAAAACCGCTTGGGAGCAAATGCTTTACAAATAGCCGATTTTGAAGAAACTAATAGTCAATTAAGATACTTTTAAGTTGATTGAAAGACATAATCCCTAGTCATGTCTTGTGTTATCTTCAAAGGTCTCACAAAAACGGGCGGCAAAGGAAGGTTCTCTTTTTCCGTAGAGATGCTCAAGAGAACCAAACTCAGACCTGCGGAAAGAGGCGATTCCCTTCCGCCGTTCTTCTGAGTAAAGGATAGTGACCGAAGAAGGAAGGGCAACCGTGTGTTCAAGAAGAGGAATGGGAGAGACAGAGAAAAGATGGGAAAGAAGGATACACTCTAGTCCGAAATGGCAGAAGAAAGCAATCGTTTCATGGTTTCCCAGAATAACCTTGTAATGTCTTCCCTCTCGGACATAGCCATGCTTAGCAAGGACTTCATCGAGTCCTTTTGCCACCTTGGCATATTCTTCACTCAGGCTTCCTTTGACTTCCACAAGGTTTTTATCCCATTCATCAAGATCATAGAGAGCATCCTTATCCTCCCATTCATTCGGAAGAAGATCCCAGCATGTGCCAAGCCGGCTTTCCCGCTGAATAGTCACACGGTTAAACTCATGAAGCCAGTCAACGGTCGTTGCCGTTTTTCCACTTGCCAGAAGATAAGGTCTTGCCGTAAGCTGCGCTCTTCCTAAGGGAGAAACATAGATATCGTCTATCTTTTCCTTCCTTAACCGGTCTTTAAGAAGTTCCGCTTCCTTCTTTCCCGTCTCGGTAAGACCATCGATTGCATAATCCGGGTCGGCATGACGGATAATCCTGATACGCACTATTTTCTCCTCCTTAATTAATAAGGTCTGCTTTCGCAGATAGCAAAAATCTTATCCAAATCCTGAGAACATGGATGAGAAAATAGTTCCGTTTTCTTTAACCAGAATACCTTGCCTTCTTCTGAATCCTTAATCTCCCCTTTATAGTCCTTTGATTTATAGACGAAAGTGAAATAACGGATATCGTCTCGCCAGGGCCATTCCCTGACACCGCAGAAAACGACTCTGCCGAGAGAAAGACCGGTTTCTTCCTTAATTTCCCGGCGGACGGAATCGTCTAAATTTTCTTTTCCTTCGACATGGCCGCCCGGAAAATTAAGCCCTGGCCAGTCTTTCTTTGTCCGGAGCTGGACAAGGACATTTCCTTTTCCGTCCTCCACCCTGCAGATATTGCAGAGAATACAGCGTGTTATAACCTCTCTCATCGGTTTGTCTTTTCTTCCCTTTTCGCAAAAGATTATAATGGTTTTGGAAATGAAAAAGAACCTCATACTCTTCCTCTCTTCCCTTCCTAGGATGGTCTCCTGTAACAAAAAGAATGTAGCCTGTTACCAATGCTATTTTGGAAACAGGTGGATTTCCTCTGCCAGTCCTTCCTTCTCCTCCATCGATGGAAAGGAGAGGAATAGGAGCCTTAAAGATACGGCTATCGATGCCTACTATTTCTCGACAAAGGAAATCACAAGCCAGGCAGAGCTTATTGATTTCTGGCGGAAGATGAATTTCGACGGACAGCCAGACTCCTTTCAATTAGAGGAAGGATATAGGGCATTGTATTTCTTTGCCCAGATTCCAAGCGGATATAAAGCCTATAAACGGAATAATATCCAGGGAAGGGATGTTAACGGAGACAAAATCCTTTTGACCGATAATTTCTTCTTCTATAAAAACAATCCGACTATTTCCATCTGCTACATCGATGTTGTCAAAGACGAAGAGATAAGGGATAATGTCTTTTCCTTTTATTACCTTCTTCCTCTCTCCTATAAAGAGAGAAGGAAAATAGAGAATATCCGCGTCTTCCTCTCCGATGAAGAGAGGCAAGGAAAGGAAAAAGAGACTCTTTACCCTTAAACCAAGTAGATTATTCTGTGACAAAGAAGAAAGAAATTCATATAATAGGTAAGTATCCTTGTTCTGGGGAGTAGCTTTTTGCTGTTATTCGTCACCACGTCGGCTGAATAGTCTTACCGGATAACAGACGGTCAGGAAACCGCAAGCAAGACCAAACAGGGGAAAGGGATCATTCCATGAAGCAGAAAGAGGAAACGACGTCCAAGTCGACGCAGGAAGTCTATCCGGCCCATGCAAAAAGCATCGAGGAGGTTGCCGACCACTTTAAGACCGATTTGAAAAACGGTCTTAGCGAGCAAGAGGCAAGGGAAAGACTGGAAAAGTACGGAAAGAACCGTCTGGAAGAAGGAAAGAAAGTTCCCTTCGTCATCAAATTCCTCAAGCAGTTTGCCGAGCCTAGGGTCATCGTCCTATTAATTGCCGCCTTGATTTCCCTAGCTATCTTCTTTATCAATCTAGCAAGGAACAAGAGCAGCGATGAATGGATTGATGCCATTGTCATTTTGGCTATCGTCGTCATCAACGCCTTAATCGGTTCCATCCAGGAACAGAAGGCAGAACAGTCCCTTGAGGCACTGAAAAAACTGTCCACCCCAAGGTGCACAGTAAAAAGAGACGGAAAGACACTTAACGTCAAAAGCGAGGACGTGGTTCCGGGAGACCTTGTCATCCTTGAAGAAGGAAGCATCGTCCCTGCCGATATCCGTCTTATTTCCTCCGTCGACTTAAAGAGCGACGAATCCTCCCTGACTGGAGAATCCGTTCCGGCAGAGAAAGACGCCAAAGCGATTCTGAAGGAAGACGTCGTCACCAACGACAAGGAAAACATTGCCTTCTCCTCCTGCCCGATTTCCTACGGAAGAGGAAGCGGCATCGTCATCGGGACAGGAAGGAACACCGAAGTCGGCAAGATAGCCACAAGGCTTACACAGAACGAGGATGAGGAGACTCCTCTCCAGAAGAAGCTTGCCGTCCTATCAAAACAGTTAGGATTAATCTGTCTTGTCATTGTCATCGTCACCTTCCTTGCCGGATTTGTCTGGGCCCTTATCAACATTGCCACAAAAGGCGGAGACTGGTCTAACCTTGGGTGGGAAACCCTAGACCTCTTCGAGGAAGCCATCGCCCTTGCGGTTGCTGCCATTCCGGAAGGCCTCTCCGCAATTGTCACAATCGCCCTCGCTCTTGGTGTAGGAAAGATGGTCAAGGTCAACACCATTGTCCGTAAGCTTCCTTCTGTCGAAACATTAGGATCTGTCACCGTTGTCTGCTCGGATAAGACCGGAACACTCACACAGAATAAGAGGACCGTCAAAAAGGTCTATCTCAACGGAAAGACAAGGGATGCCGATAAGATAGATGCCTCCGAGGTTTCCTTCCTTGCGACAGGTAGGAGGCTATGCTCTAACGCCAGTATCAACGGAGACCGCTATGGCGATCCGACTGAGCTTGCTCTATTAGACTATGCCAAGACCTTCTCAATTAATAAGGAAGAAACGGAAGAGAAAGAGCAGCCCCGTTTAGATGAGCTCCCCTTCGATTCCGTCCGTAAGAGGAGGTCGGTTGAAAATCAAAGAGACGGAAAAAAGATCATCTACACCAAAGGTGCACTCGATTCTATTCTGAAACATACGGAATACATCGAAATCAATGGCGAGGTGCGTCCAATCACCAACGAAGACATTGCCGAAATCAACAAGGCAAGCAAGGATAGGGCAGATGAAGCCTACCGTGTTCTTGCCTTTGCCTACCGCTATCACGAAGACGGCAAGAGAAGGAGTGAGGAACACCTTATCTATGTCGGAAGGGTAGGAAGGATTGATCCGGAACGTCCGGAGGCTAAGCCTGCCGTTGCCAAGCTGAAAGAGGCCGGAATCCGTACAGTCAGGATTACCGGAGACCACAAGGATACCGCCTTCGCCATTGCCAAGAACCTTGGTATCGCCACTAACCCCGAGCAGTGCTGCTCCGGCGATGAGCTAAATCAACTTAGCGAAGAAGAACTGAAAGAAAAGGTAAAGACGACGAACGTCTTTGCCCGGGTCTCCCCGGAAAACAAGGTGCAGATTGTCAAGGCACTGAAAGCCAACGGAAATATCGTCTCGATGACCGGAGACGGCGTCAATGATGCTCCTTCCCTTAAGGCTGCCGACATCGGTATTGCCATGGGTATAACTGGAACCGACGTTGCCAAATCGGCTGCCGATAGGGTTCTTACCGACGACAACTTCGCCTCCATCGAAAAGGCAGTGGAAGAAGGCCGGGGTATCTTCTCGAACGTCAAGAAAGCCATCTTCTACCTTCTTTCCTCAAACTTCGGCGAAGTCAGGACGATGTTCTTCATCCTGCTTCTTGGCCTACCTACCCCACTTGCCACATTACAGATTCTCTGGATCAACCTGATTACCGATTCTCTTCCTGCCATTGCCCTCTCAAGGGATAAAAAGGAAAAGGACATCAGGAAGCAAAAGCCGCGGAATCCAAAGGACGGCGTCTTCTCCCACGGAGGATTCCAGTTCACCTTAGGATACGGATTTGTCATCTTCCTCATCACCAGGACTGCCTTCCTCATCCCTGCCTTCAGGCATAGGGGAACCTATGATTTCGGAAGTATCAATGGGCTCAGGGCCAATAAGGACAGTTGGTCCTGGTCCTGGCAAGGATTCGTCAACTGCCTGAATTCCCGTGTCATCCTAAGTGACGGCTCCTATGCCTATGTCGGAATCAAACACACCTCCTTTGGCGGAATCCCGGTCTTCTCTCAGCTCTTTGCAACGGAAGATGCATTAAATGCCGTCCAGTTCTCACAGGGCTTTATCTCCGTCCATGAACAGGCCATGACCTTCGCCTTTACCGTCCTTGCTAGGTCGCAGATTTTCCATAGGATCGGAAGGACTGACCTAAGAAGAAGCTTCATCCATGTCTTCAAGGACGGAAACTGGATGCTTCTTATCTCCTTTATTGTCGGCTTCGCCCTTCAGATTGCTGTCACTGAGCTTCCTTTCCTCTCTGCTCCCTTTAAGACGACTCAGCTCCTCTTCACCGAATGGCTGCTTCTCGCCGGCATGGCCCTTGTCCCTCTTCTTGTCCATGAAATTCTCGCCCCCATCTTCCGGAAGAAGAACATCCAAGTCATTTAGTCCTCAGTTCAATCCAAACTTTGGGCTCTTGAAAAAGAGCCCTTTTTGTTTACTTGAATCATAGAAGAAAGAGGCTCTATTTCCTTGTTCAGCGTCCTAACAAGCCAATGAACAAGGGAACGGTTTTACTCAGTTCAGAATCGAATATACGTTAGTTTTAAAGGAACAACTGCTGATTTTTACGATGTTTGAAAAAGGCCTAAATAAAGCATTTCTAAGAAAATAGAATTATACAGTGACCTTTTTAGGTCTTTCTCTCTTCTTTGATACCGCCACGGCCTATTTTTGATCTGCAGCCGGTCGATCACCTTCCGTCCCCGGATTCATTTCCGCAAATTCCCACCGGCGGTTCATCTTCACCTTCTGGACGGAGTTAAGGCCGTCTATGATACCGGAAAACGACTCATCGCCTGGCTACCCGACCTTTTCAAACCGGTTGACAAGTCTCCTCGTCATGAGGTTGTCCTTTCTGATGTTTCAATCCGAAGTCTTCTTGGCGGCATGGCTCATCATCAGCTTAAGGCTCATTTTGCATGTTTTTCAATCTCACTTTCCTATCAGAATCCAGTGGCGGAGAAAAAAGAAAGATAATTTTTTATTAAGCGTGCTTAATTAGCGGTTTTTTTGTTATAGCCAACTTATTCATAATTTTTGGTGTATAAATGTTAACCCCAAATCTAACCGGTGATTTATCCCAAAAGTAGTCGGCAAAATGCCTCAAATCCGGTTGTTTTTATTCTTTTTGAAAATTAAAAACCGGCCTTTTCAGGCCGGCAATAGGTCAGAAAACAAGACCTTCTATGCCTTAATCCAGGAAGCGTAAAGAGTCCTATCGGAATAGACATTCGTCACATCCGTGAAGCGTCCGTTGACATTCGGATCAGGGGTAGGAGAAGTGTACCATCCGTCAAAGGAATAGCCGTCACGGACGGCGAGAGGGACGGAGATCTTATCGGAATAAAAGGTGTGTCCTCTCTCTATAGTCACCTTGCCTTGGAAGGAGGAAGAGGCAAAGCGGCCTCCGTCTCCGTTAAGCCGGAATTCGACAGTATAGGTCGTGCCAAGCTGATTCTTAAAGTCAATAACGACACTCCATCCGGAGCTTTCCTTTTGATAGATGACATTATTCTCCAAATCGAAATAGAAATCTCCGATATGGCCTAAATCGCTTCCCGGCATTCCGTTTCCGCTAAGCCTGGTGTTGAAGGTCGGAAGGGTAACCTGATCGGTCCTGCCATCGGTGTAATAGATTGTCAGTATCCTCTCCCCGTCATCGTTCTGGCTCGACTGGATGGAAAGAATGCCCTTGGCAGGGGAAATCACAAACTCCGTAGTCGTGTCATCGGAGAAGGTGATGGTAATCTTCTGTCCCCCGTTCTCCTGCTGCTCGCACTTCCTCTCTTTGATTCCCTTGCCGTCTTCGCCCTTTTCGCCTTTTGGAATACGGATCGGGTCAGAGCTTGTTCCATCGGAGTAGGTGAAGGTTAAAAGAATATCTCCGGTCTGTTCATCCTTGCCTGTAGTATAGCCAGTGATACTGCGTCCCGCCTTGATGGTAAACACGGTAGCAGGAAAGTTCTTCGCCGTGTAGTTGATGGTGACAGTGACATTGCCGTCCTTGTCGACAACCGGATCGATGCTCGCTATTCCGTTCCCGCTAGCCCCGGTTTCCCCGCAGGGAAGAATGAAGGTGACCGGATCCTTTCCTTTGCCAGTGAAGGTAATGGTCACTAGGGTGTTCCCGTCATCGAGCATCCGGGTAGTCACCTCGTCAATCTGGTTGACACTATTGCCGCCCTTGAAGAAGGAGGAACATCCACTAAGAGGGAGAAGCCTCGATAGGGATGCCCTAAGTAAACGGAAGGATTTTTTCATTTTATTTTGCTCCTTATTTTTTTAGGTCGGAGACGTTCGGTGCCTGAGAGAACCATTCTCCGTCAGCCTTTTGCCTGACAAACTTAAACGGCTCGAATCCGGTAAAGAAGGAGACCATCTTGTAAAGAAGACCGTGGACTCCGCTTCCGTGGTTTAGATAATACTGAAGAAGATCAAGAGAGAGCGACTCCTTGAAATGATCCTTCTCTTCCCTTTCCGACCTATCGACAGTGGAGAGGTTGATGCCTCCTCCATAATAGGCGACAGGGATATTCCTGTACTCCCCTTCCTTTTCGCTTCCTTCCTTTGTCCCTTGATAGACGCAGCCTTGGCTCTTCGCCCTTTCGTTTAAGGCAGGCTTAAAGGGGAAGAAGTCATCGATCGTGATCTGAACATCGTCAGTGGAGGGATCCTTGCCAAGCCTTTCGTAGATTTTCTTCTTCCTGGCATCAGGAAGAGAGGCGAAGATAGTGGAGAAGTTCTCTTCGATAAGACCGGTAATATCCCTTTGACCGATTTCTTTATAGTCATAGAAACGACTCTTCCCCTGAATTTTCACTTTGACCGGATAGGAGACGCCAAACCTGTCCTTAGGAACAAAGGGAATCCTACTGCTTCCTGAGCCAGTGCTCCTTCCTCCAAGAATCGTAAGAAGCTGATTGACGGTAGAAGGAGTATTGTTATACCTATAGGTCCCTTCAAACACACTTTCTATACCGATAGAAGAGATGCCGGACTGATAGAAGTAGCAGTTATCAATCGTCCTGCTTCCTTTATAGACATCCTTGATGCCATCGGTCTGGCTCCTTCCCGCCCAGAGGGAGTTAAGGCACTTCTTCCTCCTATCCTTATCTCCGTCACCGGTGAAATAGGATCCCATCAGGGAGTCGCCTTGGCCGTTTAGATAGTCATCCAGAGTCGAAGTCACGCTATTTCCGTCCCTTTGCAGGAAGGAAGAGGTCTTGCTTCCGTCAAGCTTCCTGTACTCGTTAGTTCCGACATCGATAAGGAAGTTCCTTGCATTCGAGAGCCTTGTGTTCTTGACTGTCCTGTTCCTGCTTGAGAAAGAACGCAGGACGTTCTTTCCGCAGGAGAGACGGGAATAAAGAAGGGAGACATTATCTGCCTCTACGTCCCTTACGCTTCCGCATGTCTTTAAAAAGGAAAGGGAGGAAGGGGTGTCGCAGTTCCGGATATCGACATCGTCAATCGTAACTCCATCCTTGTCGACATAGACACCGCAGTTGTCCTGTCCATAGATGGCAATAAGAGGCCTGTTCTTCGGATCGCCAAGGGCATAGGCATAGCTAGGTCCCCGGAAGAGATCATCTTTTCCAAGGGCAGGAACGGAAACACTCGTTCCGTCTGAATTCACTTCCTTGGTCCTAGAAGGATAGATTAGGTCGTGGAAGTTCCTCTTGTATCCGTTGCCATAAAAGTCCTTCTGGACATGGAGGGCGGAGAGCAAGGTGTCTCCCCTTTCGGCAAGGCCTTTGTCCGGATTCTCTTTGGCATAGGCGTTCCACTTATCGATGAATTCATGGGAATCGTTCCGGACGAACGTATAAGGAGTGAAACTCGTCTTTCCGCTCTTACTGTCATAGTTCCCGAAGAGCGTTGTGTTCCCGCTCTTTAGAACCGGAGAAGAGTCTTTCAAAACGACTTTTCCGTCCTTATCCCTCTCGTAGACGTTCTTCAGGGAGTCGAAGTTCTTCCGCAGGACGACTTTCTCCCCATCCTTGCTTAAATTCGTGCACTTCCTTAGTCCGTCATAGTCGTAGACATTTATTCCGTCATCCACGACAGTAAAGGAGAGGGTGTTCTCGCTGCTGTCGGAGGAAGAATAGCCGCAGGACCTCTTTAAATAGGCAGCCCCTTCCTTTAGGACAGTCCTTTTTCCGGAAGAGACATCATAGGAGATATTGTCGCTCTGCTCTTCGATACGGAGAGTGGAAGAGAGGTCTTCCGGAACGACCTTGGTATGATAGACAAAAGAAGCTGAAGTCTTGTTTCCGTCCTTATCCAGGTCATATTCGCCATAATAAAGAGTCGAATCCAGATTGTTCTGGGAAGAGGAAATCTCCGGAATGAAGAGGATTGCCGAATTCTTATAAAGGATGGCCTTCCTGCTCCGGTGGACGTTTCCTTTCTTGTTGCTGCAGGTGAGGGTAATCTCCCCTTCCACTTCCGGATAGAGGTAGAAGGAATCCTTTTCCTGTTTCAGATAGGCATAATCCTCTCCTCCCTTGTCGATTGACCAGACAAGCTCGTTTCCGTAGGCAAGGTTACTCTCCTCGGAAGTGACGGGAGTGGCTTTCAACAGATAGCCTTGGCCGGTAATCTTAAACGCCTCCCTGTCCTGATAATCCCAGTCTATGCCCTCGATATCCTTATCAATGAGGGAAAAGGCGGCATTGACGGAGACAATGCCTAGAAAAGCGATGACAAAGGGGGCGAGAAGAAGGATAGCCAGATTACTTTTTTTCATGCGTTTACCTCCCTATGGATAAACCTTGTGTTCTTTTTCTTCTTGAAGTAGAAGAAAAGAGCAAGGGCAGGGATGAAGGAAAGGAAGACAAGAAGGAAGAAAGAGGCAATAAAAGGAACTTTCTGGTAGTTGAGAAGGAAGAAAACGAAGAAGAGGAACAGAGGGGCTAAATAGGAGAAGAGAGAAGCATTCAGAGACTGCTTTCCTCTGTTTCTCCTCTCTCCCCTTAGGCAGAGGATAGAATAGGAATAGGCAAGCAGGAGGGAAGAGAAGAAAGCGGCGAAGGCATTGACGGCATTCCTGTTCTTGGTGAAAATCATAACCATGGTCATGGCAAACAAAGAAAGAGAGAGGGAAAGAAGCGGAATCCCCCTTTTGACGGAAAGCTGCTTAGAAAGGGAGACAGGGATGATCTTCCTTAGGACGATGCCTTCCTTCTCCCGGCTTAGATAGTCGCTTGCCCCGCTAAGCCTGACCATGGAAAGGAAGACGAAGACGAAATAGGCTACGCTTTCCTTGACATTGGGGAACAGGGAAAGATAATAGCCAAGAAGGCCCTTGGAGAAGATGATGTTCAGGGCATAGACAATCAGATAGCCAAGGTAAGGACCGACAAGAAGAAGGCCAGTGAAGGAATAAAGGTTTTCGCTGTTACTATAAAGAAGCTGCCTTTCCTTCTTGCAGAGTGCCTTAAGAGGGCTCCTCCTCAATGGCTTTCTCTTCTTCCGGCTGGCATAGTTCCTCTCCCCTTTATGAAGGACGGCATGATAGCTTGGGACAGTGACAAGAAGGCCAAGAAGGAAAGCACCTAAGGCAAAGGCAAACCAAAGGAAGAAATGAAGTCCGCTTCCTTTGACCATAAAGTCAAGAATCCTATTGACAATCAGAAGATATTTCTGCCTATTGACCATCTTCTGCCTGTTTTCTGTCGTAAAAAGAAGGGTGAGATCCTGGTCGGAGACAAGCTGGACGAAGAGGTTTAACACTTTTCCGTAAAGGAAGGCAAAGCCTCCCCTGACGACAAGTCCGCAGATAAGGAAGAAAAGGGGACGGTCGGAGAGGTAGGAGACAATCCTATGATAGAGAGGAAGCAGGATCCTAGCTATGCCAGCCTCAAAGAAGAAAGAGAAGAAAGGATAAAGGAAGGCGAGGAAAAAGAAGAAGGCAGGCCTATGGAACCTTACCCCATAGGAGACAAGAAGGGGGAAGATGAGAAGAGTCTCCCTCCTAAACTGATAAAGGAAGACCGTAATCAGTTTAGAGGAAATAATCGAGGCGGGGGAAAGAGGAAGGGCAGATAAGGCAGTCAAGTCCTCTCCCCGGTAGAAGAGCCGCTCGCATTTAATAAGCAGGGATAACCTCCTAAGCCTAGAGAGAATAAACAGGAACAGAGTCCTGTAGGCAAAAGGAACTCCCGAATAGTCTTTCAGTTTGCCTAGGACGCCGACAAAAAGAAAGACCTCAACCGCCCTAAAGACGAAAAGAAAGACAAGAGAGGCCAAAAGGGAAAATACTTTTCTCTTTCCTGTCTTTCCAGAGAACGAAAAAAGAAGCTGAAAGTCTTTGGAAAGAAGACTAAGCATCTTTCTCCTCCTGCCTTTGGTAGGTGGAGAAGAAGATATTCTTCAGCTGAATCCGGTAGTCCGGATCCTGATGGAAGTCTAACCTCTGTTCGACATGGCCTCTGTTCACGATTCCTACCCGGTCACAGAGAGAAGAGACAAGGTCGATGTTGTGGGAAGTAAGAAAGACGCAGCGTCCGGAGGCGGCATATTCCTTCCTCCTGGAGGTGAGCGCCTCAACGCCCATGATATCAAGCCCGACCGTCGGCTCATCCAGAATCCAGATGTCCGGCTTATGCAAAAGGGAGGCAATCAGACAGAGCTTCTGCTTCCTACCATGGGAATAGCCTTCCGTCTTTTTCCTTAAATCCTCTTTCGAGAGGCCAAGCCGGGTGGAAAGATAGTTGACGTTCTTATCAAAGTCGTCCTGATCTACCTTATAGATGGAGGCGATGAAGTCAAGATAGTCGTACCCGCTCCTTACTCCGTAGCAGTTCGGTTCGCTAGCCACGTAGCCAAAGCTCTTCTTAGCATCAAGCGGGTCCTTTAAGACATCGTAGCCGTTAAGATAAATGGCGCCGTCGTCAAAAGGTTTAGCCCCGATCCTGCAGTCAATCGTCGTTGACTTACCGATGCCGTTTTTTCCGATGTAGCCGAAAACCTCACCTGCATAGGCTTTAAGACAGAGGTCTTTTAAGACCTGTTTCTTTCCATAGCTCTTGTCGACATGCTCGATGTCGACCCTAATCTGTTTGTTTTCGCTCACGAATCCTTTCTCCTTAAACGCACAAACTGAATATGTTCGGTTCCGTCTACATCGAAGAACGCATATTTGCTTGTGCATTCTTTGCACACAAAGATGTCTTTCTCCACTTCCTTGACATGGTTAGACTTACAGCAGGGGCAGAACTTCGAATAAATTTTTCTTTCGCCGCTCCTCACCCGCAGGATGTCGTTGAAGTAGTCCTGAAGAAGCCAGTTCTCGTCTAGCCTTTTTGTCGGCTTATGGACAAGAGATGGACAATAGGAGACCTGATGGAAGAGGCTCCTTGCCTCTATCGTATCATATTTCTTCCATTGTTCCATATTTTCAGGACTGTTCAGTGAAGAGAACAGAGTATCCTTCCGGATATAGAGAAGATGTTTGCTCTTTATCCGGGGATCGATGAGATTGTCAAATTCAAAGACAAAGGAATCATTCTTCCTATCCGGCAGGCAGGTTAAGGAATAATAGGGGGAATAGACAAACTTCCTCTTCTTTCCTTCTTTGCCGGCAAATTCGAACTTGCGGTAGCTTAAGACAGAAGGCCTAAGGCCAAGGTAGGTCTGAAACGCCTTTTTCTCCCTCGCCTTGTTCTTTTTCTCTGCCCTGCGCTTTTGATAGAAGCGGAAGCAGTAAAGATATTCCGGATGGTTCCTTAGGACGTTTGTCTTATAGGGGGCAAAGTCTTTCGGCCTTGCCTTTTTAAGGCCGCGGAAGAAGGAAGTCTCCAAAATCTTATTTAACCGCTTATTCCTCTGCCTGATTCTGTCCCTGGCCAGTGGCACTTCCTTAAACTCGTCTTCTCCGTTAGAAAAGGCTGTAGGAAGCAAGGAAGCATAGAAAAGAGAGAGTTCAAAAAGTTCTTTCTTGATGTCATTTAAAAGATAGAGAAGGAAGAAGTTTTCCGTGACATTGTACTTTACGTCATAGTCCACGGCATGGACATACTCTGGGGAAGGAAGACCGTTCTTCCTTTTCCAGAGCGAAGAATCCTTCCTTGTCAGGAAAATATCCTCGACAGAAAGGGAAGAGACAAGGTCGGAACGGAAAATAGAATCCCTCCGTTTAAGAAGAGAGAAAGGATGGGTAAGAATAGACTGTACGACAGAGAAAAGAGAAAGGAAGGAATCCAAAAGCCGCCCATCAAGAAGGAAGGACTCCTTCTGTAGGCTCAGATTGCCAGCGATGGAAACATCCTTCTCTTTTTCTTTCCTCATGAAGGGTTACAGTTTTTTGATCCTTTCCTTGATCCTACGACGGGTTAGAGGGAATTCCTTGCTCCCATAAAGATTTGTCAGCATCTGGTCGACTTCCTCAAGGCTAGGACGGACATAGTCCTCAAAGCGTCCCTGAAGTTTCCGGACAATCTTTTCGGAGAGGACATAGTCAAGGGCATCCTCTTTCTTGCCTCCGCATCCGACAAAGGCAGGGACAAAGTTCTCCCTCTGGTTAAGGATACGGTTACCATAGGCAACGGAGAAACTGTCAGCAATATAGTTGGCAACAGAGTCAAACTTCTTCCTATCCTCGGAAGAAAGCCGGTAGTCCGGATTCTTGACCGCATCGGCTAAAAGGGAAACAAGCTGGGTGTTAGTCAAAGAAAGCTTCTTCACCTCTTCTTCGACAGCAAAGGGATCGTTACGTCCATTGAAGTCCATCGTCACGGAACGGTCATAGACCTTATCGGCAATGGCGAAAGTGGACTCATCCTGGTTGGCCGTGCCGACAAAGTAGGCGTTCTTGGAAATCTTTATCTTTCCCTCGGCAAGCCTAAGAGGCGGGTTGAATCCATAGGGAAGCTGATAGACACGGATCTTCCACTGATCGGAGGGATACTCCAACGTAGAAAGGAAGTCGGCGAAGTAGTACTCGACACGGGAGATGTTCCTTTCATCAAGGACGAACCTATAAATCTTATCCGGATTATAGTTTGCCTCATAGAGCTTCAAGAGGCAGTCTGTTTCGTTATACGTCTTCGAGAAGTCATTGAAATAGCCAAGCAGGGAAGATTTGTCTCTCCATGTCGCCTGGACAGGGAGGAAGACGACTTCGCCGCCGATGAACTTACAGAAATAACGGGGAAGGGAGGATTTACCGGTACCTGACCTACCCTGAAGGATGGAGAAGTGGGAGACGCACCTTCCGGACACAAAGGTCCGTAAGTCATTGAGGGAATAATAAAGCTTTTCTTCCTTGGCAAGATAGTTACGGAACTGTACGACTAAGTCAGATAAGGCAAGATGAGGAACGGTATGGTTATCATGCTTCTTTACTCCGCTATACCTTTTATCGATCCTAGAAAGTCCGGGGAAGACTCTTTCCCGGTCTTTGACCGGGGCATCCTCAATCGAGCCTACCCCTCCTACTCCGCCTAAGGCAGAGGCAAGAGAGCCCTCTTTGGCGGCATCCTTTCCTTCTTCTTTATCCGAAGGAAGTTTCTTCCTGTCGGAAGAGACATCGTTATCCTTGACCTCATCATCAATCGGCTCAGCCACCTTCTTCTTGGTGACAAGCTTAAAGAGGGCAATAACGGAAAGGAGAATGGCTCCGATAAGTAAGGCAAGGAAGCAGTAGACAAGCAGGGAAACAGCAAGGCTGTTTCCGATAAAGGTCAGTAAGGGAATGATGTTTTCCTTCGTCATCGGACTCTGGAAGAGAATTCCGATTCCGATGGAAAGGAAGAGACAGAGAAAGACAGAAAGGAAATAAACCGCAAGGGGAAGTACAGAGAAGGGTTTCTTGTTCTTTCTCTTAAAGAAGCGGTATTCATAACCAAGGGCAAAGGTAAGAAGGGAGATATAACAGGCGACAAGGGCAAGGATGACCCTGCCGGTCACCCCAGGCACCCTCTCTCTCCTTCCTAACGAAGTGGCTAAAAGATAAAAGAGATTGTCCTGTCCCCTAAGGGAATTCTTCGATCCGTCAAGGCAGAGGCCGACAAAGATAAGAAGGAAGGAATAGAGCCTAGCCAGGCCTAAGGCAAAATAGTTTCCTAACGTCCTAAGCGGAACATCAGGAACAGCCTTTTTCCTTTTATCCTTCCGATGAGGATTCATCAAAGGATCAGGAGTCTTTCCTTCCCTGAAATCCGGTTTTTCCTCCTTCGGAGCATTTTCCGTCTTCTCCTTGGGCCTAGGCTCTTTATCCTTCAGCCTATCCTGCCTAGTCTTCCTCTCAGGCTGTTTCTTTTCCTCTTCAGGCATTCTTCTGTTCCTCCTTAGTGAACCTAATCTTTATTTCCTTACCATTATCCTGGTAGGTTTCCCTGATCGGACCATCATAGTCCTCTTTGACTCTGCTCCTATTTCCGTCCTTCTTCCTTGTGACCTTCTCATCCGCGAGATAGAAGGTCACTTCCTCGATGCTTCCGGAAGGATAGATTACCTTCTTCTCCCTCTCTTTCCTATAGCTTTCGCTGACCTTATCCCTCTTCGAAGAGACAAAGTCAATCCTCAGCCTAGAATACAGGACAGAGATAAAGGTACCGATTCCAATAGGAGACTGAAGAAATAACACAATAGCACCGATCTTCTTGACTCGTCCCCCCGAATAGACTCCGACAACATCCTCGAAAGTCAGATCATAACTATCACTAGCATCATTGGCATCTCCGCGCCTAGTATAATGCCTCTTCCCGTTCACTTCCTTCCTACCAATCACCCGATGGATAATCGTCCTACCACTTTCCCTGTTCTCATAGGCAAGGACATCATAGAGATGGATAGAGGATTCGTCCTTCACCTTAGTAACGACAATCCTATCTGACTTATCAAACTGGTTATCAAGTCCATTGTTGACAAGATAGTCGTTCTTCTCGTTCTTATAGCTCCTAGACCCGGAAGCAACCACCCTCACCCTCTTATCCCCGATAGGCATCTTATTATGGGTAATCCGGTTAGTAAGGGAGTAGAGGAACACCGGAATAAAGATAATCAGCAAGGCATAGAAGAGAACATTGGAGAGAATCTTCGTAACCTTCTTCTTTTTAATGACTTTCGGATCCTTCGAGTCAAGAAGCATGGAAAGGAACTCGCTACTGCGGGTTCCTTTTCCGGCTTCTTCCTTGGCTTCCTTGCTGTAATGGATAAGGAAGAAAGTTAAAACGCCACAGACAAGGGCAAGAATAAGGTACGTGAGAAGAATAAAGAGAAGAGAACTTGAAGAACTGGCGAGAAAAAAGAAAGGCATGGTCAAAAGCTCCTATCAGGCAAGGGCAGTCTTCGCCATAAGAGAAATCGTAAATTTAAGTTCAGGAAGATTTGCGCTATCAACTTCCCCGGTGTAGTCCTTTCCATAGTACATCACCTTACGGAACTGCTTCCTTTGGTTAATAACATCTGCGTCAGATATGGATGCGCCGCCTTTTTCGCTTTTATCATCATAGTAAAGCGATGGGTTCCTATTATTAAAGAATCCCCCCCAATTAAAACCGACCGTGAGGGAAAAAGAAGCCTCACCACTGGCTTGTGTGTCATAGTTAATCGACTGCGGGCTTAGCGTATAGTCTTTGCTTGCCTCGTACTTAGCATTATTTGGCCTATAGACCTGAACATAGCCGGCATCGATAGCATCCTTCACCGATCGGGGAATAATCAGCTGATAAGTGCAGGCATTAATATATTGTGTAGGCCCGACATTTCCTTTCAGCGTGACTTTAAGATTCTCAGACCCTACTCCATCATGCTGAATACGACCATCCTTGTCGTTAGGATCGGCATCAAAGGTGATATTGTCCGTGTCAAGCAAATCTTTTCCACGCTCAAATTTTAAATTGCTGAAATGGACATTGATATCGTTGACGACACCGATATCCACCTTACCCTGCTGCTGACTCTTTTTAGTCTGTGACACGACAAAAGCAGCTAAGCCCGAAGTCATCAGGCCTACGGAGACAAAGATAAGGGAGAAGATAACCCAGTTATTTCGATAGTGATGTATTTTATATCTTTTCTTTTTAAGCACTTTGTTTTCCTGTTTTGTCTACACAAAAACGAAACAGAAAGGTCAACTATTTCGTCGTCTGAGAAGTCCCTGCGGAAATCGTCAACAAGAAGTGAAGTTTAACGTCTTGGAGCGTTTCACCCGCCGTAACTGTATTTCCGGTTAACACCGTATAGAAATCATTCATGGTATTTGTCCTAGTAGCGTCATCAACCAGTTTTCCTTTATCATCTTCATCATAATAATTTCCAGGGTTCAACTTGTTGAAAGCTATTCCCCAGCCAAATTCAATCTTAGCGCTGAAATCAGCCATAGATTTATCTGTATCTGTGACAGAAGCACTACCAGTATAGGTGTAATTTTTATCTGTCGAACCAATTAGTTCAACATCCTGACCAAAACAGGAAGGAAGAACAAGGTAGTTCTTCGTAGTCGTAGCGGCGGTGGTAAACCGATTGTTTGCCTCCGTATCTATAACCCACTTCTTATTCCCTTCTTCGCCCTCTTCCTTAGCAATGTCCAAACGGACTTTGAAGGAAGTGACAAACCGTTCAGGTCCGACTTTTCCTTCCAGGGTGAAACCTAACTTCTCCGCATTCGTTCCGTCATAACGGATACGGCCTTTATCATCATCGCTTTTCGGGTTAAAGGAGAAAGCTCTGTCCTTTGCTTCTGTTGTGACATTAATTTCCACATTGGCGTTCGAAACAGCACCGATAGCGACATTTCCGTCAACCTTCTCTTCCGTCTTCGTGGAGATGATCCAGGCTGCAAAGCCAGTCGCTATCAGACAGACAGAAGCAAAAGCAGCAAGACCGATCGTAAGGGACTTGCGCTGACCGGATTTATTTGTACGAGTAGCCATAGTCTTGATTATCCTTTCCTTTAAAATCTAAGCGTGATTTGCCGTGAGAGTGATTGTAAACTTAACGTCTTTGAGTTTAGCAATCGCACCCCTGACCGTCTTTGCATCGTCAAAGTAAGTAACAGCATTTTCATCAGTTCCGACTTTATCTTCTGGATTATGTTCATTATAGAAGTTGACTGGATTAAGAATGTTTTCACCGGATTTGAAATGCTCTCCCCAACCGAACCTATCCTGTGGAAGAGTGACTGTACAGGCGAAGGTGTTTGTTTTTGAGTCACTTACATTAACAGTAAGTGCAGTTTCGGCCGAAGGTCCTTTAATATAATTGCTACTAAGGCACTTGCTGTAGTTTGTATCCTTATCATCATTTACAACAATCTTTGCATTAACAGCCGGTTTGACCGTGTCACTTGTAGTATTGTTCGCAACATTGAATGTCAAAGTAGGAGCGAAAAATTCGTCGTCGACATCTTGTCCGGCATTGAACCATGAATTCGTTGCCGTCTTAACAGCTTTTCCCCAACTGATATAATTCTGATCCTTTTGGAATTTAATATCAGTAATCCGAACACCGTTATCTGTGATTTCGTTGACTTTCACATTACCTTCGGCATGGCCAGAAGCATTCTGGGCAATGACCCAGCCTGCATAACCGGTTCCCGCAAGACCGACAAGAGAAATAGCAGAAAGAATAGCAACAGTTAACTTTGTTTTTGTTTTCATTTCAATAATCCTTTGTATTACTGCGCAGAAACAGTCAAGGTAAGCTTGAATTGTGCACTATTTAACTCTTTGAGCTCTACAATATTTTCTTTAGCCGCGCCTGCTAAATCAGGTGCATAGGACTGGTTGTTGTAATAAGCATAAGGATTTATACTGCCGAAAAGTTTTCCCCAGGTAAATTCGATGGTGACAGTAAAAGTGTATTTAGTTGAATCAGTCCCATCCCGTTTTCCTGAATCGACAGAAGGTTCCGGAATAGCACCAACAGCTCCATCTTTCACATCAGTGTCCCTAATACTTTCATACACTTTCTTATCATCAGTTTCATCAAAAGTAGCACTTACCTTAGGAGCAGTCTTTGCAGGAGACTTCACCACAAGACTATAGGAAGCCACCAAATCTTCGCTGTCATTCGGATTAGCAGTCAACCACGGTGTCTTTCCACTTGTAAGACCCTTAGATGACGGACCAAAATAGATGCTGTTATCCTTCCATTTTGAAGTGGAATCAATCGTAATACGATTGTCATTGACCGTCGCATCAGCATTTAACTTCGGTCCAGTCACATCCTGTTTTGCATCATTGGCAACAATGGTCCATGCAGAATAGCCTACACCGGCACTAAACATTAATGCACCTGCTCCAATCAGACCAAATAAGAAATTCTTTTTCATTCTATATATCCTCTCTTTTAGGCTTTAGTAGCACTAATGGTGAATTTGAATTTCAGACCATTAATCTTAGAAATAGTCTCTAAATCAACCTTGGCCTGCTGCTTAATTCCATCTGTAAGCTGATCACCCGTCTTTTCATTGTAATATTCAATAGGATTATTTTGGTTAAATTTAGTCCCCCAGAAAAATTCTATGCATAACGTATAGGTGGTTGTCGTCTCATTCGTTTTGTCATCATGCTTCGATGTACCTTTAGTAGCCGTCAAAGAAGTGGGAGGAACAATCCTCTGATTTTCCCCTGCAGTTGTGGCAGAATCATAGGCTTTTGTTTTCTCCTCATCTTGGCCATCCACGAGTCCGAAATTCATAATATTGACATTAACGGAAGGGAGGGTTGTCACAACATCAAAGGTAAGAGTACTACTCCTTTTAGCCTCTTTACCTTCTTCGGTATTCGTAAGCCAGTCAGTCGCTTTAGCTGTATAGTTTTTATCCCATCCGAAACAAATAGTTCCACCAGTGTCATTTTCATTGGCATCATTACCATCCCATTTTAGATTCGTAATGGTAATATTAGCTTCGGAAACGGTATCAGCAACGAAAGCTCCGCCAGCATCTTGCGTACTGTCCTTACTAATCGTCCAGGCAGCATAACCAGTACCGACCATAAGTCCGGCAGAGCATAAAGCAACAATCGGCATCCATACCTTCTTAAAGTCTTTTTTCATTTTTAATGTTTCCTCCTTTATTTTTTATGAAACATTTGTGAAAAAGGATAGTACCAGTTAAGTGTTGATAAGCTTTCCGGACCCGGTTACGAGCCC